>Ga0116230_10004249_pt1 | contig 14044 bp, 13 predicted proteins | sample S1TSphfallax_3_FD_88678 | JGI IMG/M metagenome (GOLD analysis project Ga0116230, IMG submission 88678) | Host-associated microbial communities from peat moss isolated from Minnesota, USA - S1T2_Fd - Sphagnum fallax MG | ecosystem: Host-associated > Plants > Peat moss > Unclassified | place...
GTGCGTTGGAAGATGTGACCCTGGCCAAGGTGACGCCGATCACCTATCCGGCGGCGGACGGAGTAGTCGTGCCCGGCTACTTGACGCTGCCTGCGGGTGCCACGAGCCCCAAGGGGTTGCCTTCGATCGTGCTGCCGCATGGCGGCCCCAGCGCTCGCGATTATTGGGGCTTCGATTGGCTGTCGCAGTTCTATGCGGCGCGCGGATTCGCGGTATTACAGCCTAATTTTCGTGGGTCGGCGGGATATGGCGACGCCTGGTTGAAGCAAAACGGCTTCAAGTCATGGCGTACGGCCATCGGCGATGTGAACGATGCAGGTCGTTGGTTGTTGGCGCAAGGCGCCGATCCAGGAAAGATCTGCATCGTCGGATGGTCATACGGCGGGTATGCCGCGTTGCAATCTGCGGTCGTCGAGCCGGGACTTTTCAAAGCCGTCGTTGCCATTGCGCCGGTTACCGACCTATCTGCCTTCAAGGAAGAGCACCGCAATTGGTCGGATTTTGACATCGTCAACGAGATGGTCGGCGAGGGGTACCTAAAAGAGGCGTCGCCCGCACGCAACGCGGAGAAGATCAAGGTCCCGGTGTTGCTGTTTCACGGCGCGCTCGACCGCAATGTTCGCATTGCCGAGTCGAAATCGATGGTCGCGCGCCTGGATTCCGCGGGAGTCAAGCACGAACTCGTATCCTGGGATGACCTCGATCATTATCTGGAGGACTCGAATGCCCGGACCACGCTGCTGAGAAAGAGCGATGCGTTTCTGCGCGAGGCCATCGGCGAACCGGAAAGGATTGCCCACTAACCGATTGATTTTATTGGCGCTCCCTACGAGATTCGAACTCGTGTACTTGCCGTGAGAGGGCAATGTCCTGGGCCACTAGACGAAGGGAGCATGACAGATCTTAGCCGCCTCTATCCAAGCGGGCTGGTAGTATACGGCCCAATTTTTTGGACTCAAGCGGAACCCTCTTTTTTGAATCAATCCTCGACACGATTCCCGTACGTGGTGATCCCTCGTTCCGAGCATTCGATCTCCCGTGCTCAAATCTCGCCGAATGCCTTGAAGGTACTGTACAAGCTCAAGGAGGCTGGTTTTCAGGCGTTTTTGGTGGGCGGCGCGGTGCGCGATCTGCTGTTGGGCATCAGACCGAAGGACTTCGACGTGGCCACCAACGCGTTGCCCGACGAGGTTCGGCGCATATTCCGAAATTGCCGGCTCATCGGACGGCGGTTCCGTCTCGCGCACGTGCATTTCGGTCAGGAAATCATCGAGGTGGCCACGTTTCGCGCCGCCGCCGCTCCCGAGCGCGAGGATGCGGACGATCCGGACGGTGACGCGGGTGCGGGTGCGGGTGCGGTGGATCTACCGGCGGCCGCGCCATTCGAGTCGGAGCATCGGGCATTCGATACGTCGGGCCGGATTTTGCGCGACAACATCTACGGCACCATCGAAGAGGATGTGTGGCGGCGCGATTTTGCAGCCAATGGGCTCTATTACAATATCGAAGATTTCTCGATCTGGGATTTCGTCGATGGGGTGAACGATGTCCGAGCGCGTCGCCTGAAGCTGATTGGCGATCCCGAGACGCGTTACCGTGAGGATCCCGTGCGCATGCTGCGCGCGGTGCGGTTCGCCGCAAAACTCGATTTCTCGATCGACGAAGTCACCGAGCGGCCCCTTCTGCAGCTCGCCAATTTGCTCGAGGGAGTGCCAGCGGCGCGTTTGTTCGATGAGTGCTTGAAACTTTTCCTGTCGGGTTTCGGTGCGAAGTCGTTCGCGCTGCTGCAGAAATATGGGTTGTTCGAGCACCTGTTTCCCATGTCGGCGGCCGCGATGGCGCTGCCGCCTTACGCCTATGCCCGCGACATGCTCGAGGCGGGGCTCGTCAATACCGATGCGCGAATTGCCGCCGACAAGCCGGTCACGCCGACGTTTCTGTTTGCGGTGTTGTTGTGGGGCGCGGTGCTGCGCGAATTGAACGAGCAGTCGGCCGGACCTGCGCCCGATCTCGCGCAGCTCATGCAGGCATGCGATACGGTCCTGCGAGCGCAACAGTCGCGGGTCGCGATTCCCAGGCGATTCGGCGTGCCGATGCGTGAGCTGCTGATGCTGCAGCCGCGCTTCAATCGCCGTAGCGGTGTCAAGTCGTTGACTCTCCTGCAGCATCCACGCTTTCGCGCAGCCTATGATTTCCTGCTCCTGCGTGCCCAAGTTGGCGTAGCGGACCCTGAGCTGGCGCAGTGGTGGACGGATGTGCAACTCCTTCCCCACGATGAGCGTGTTGCCATGGTGCAGGCGCGGCCAGCCGATGCGCCGATGCAGGAAGGGATTGCCCCGGCGCCGGCTCGGCGCAGGCGTCGGCGCCGGCGCGGCGGAGCGGCGCGCAGTTAACCGCGTGCCAGTGCCGGTCTGGCGTCCAGCGTATGTTGCATTGGGTGGCAATATCGACCGGCCGCGCGATCGTCTCCTCGATGCATGGCGACGCTTGGAAGAGGTGCCGGCGACGCGGGTGGAACTGCGTTCGCGTCTTTACCTCACTCGGCCTATGGGTCCTCAATCTCAGCCGTACTTCGTCAACGCCGCGGCGGGCCTGCTCACTCAATTGACGGCGCATCAACTCCTCGACGCGTTGCTCGGCCTCGAGCGTGCGATGGGGCGCAATCGTCGGGAGCGATGGGGACCGCGCATCATCGACTTGGACCTCGTGTGGATGTCCGGAGATCCCATCCACGAGCCCGATCTTGAACTGCCGCATCCCGGAGTGTCGATGCGCAACTTCGTGCTGTATCCTCTTTGCGATATCGCTCCTACGCTCTTGATTCCCGGACACGGCAGAGTGATGGACCTTGCAGCGAGCGTGGGTGGCGACGGGATTACCGTGCTTGAAGAAAACCAAGAGCCTGCCGGATGACTGTCTTGTCGCAAAAATTCATCGTAATCGAAGGACCGATCGGCGTTGGGAAGACGAGCCTGGCACGGCGCCTGGCGCAGTCGTTGAGCGGGCAGTTGGTACTGGAGCAGGCGGATCAAAACCCATTTCTCGAGCGTTTCTACAAAAATCCTCGCGCGGCCGCGTTTCAAGCGCAGCTCTTTTTCTTGTTCCAGCGAGCGCGCCAGCTGGAGGACGTTCGCCAGGAAGATTTGTTCGGCTCGGTGCGCGTCGCCGACTATCTGCTAGACAAGGACCGGTTATTCGCACGCGTCACGCTCGACGATGCCGAGTACGCGCTGTACGAACGGGTATATGAGCGCGTGGTGGTGGACGCGCCGAAACCCGATCTCGTGGTCTATTTGCAGGCGCCGATCGACGTGCTGGTGGATCGCATCGCTAAACGCGGCATCCGCTATGAGCAGAATATCGAGCGAGGCTACCTCGAGAAGCTCACGCAGGCCTATGCCAGGTTCTTCCATGGCTACGACGCATCGCCGCTGCTGATCGTCAACTCGGCCGCCATCGATCCGGTCAATAGCGAGGTCGACTACCAGCTGCTGTTCACCGAAATCACCAGGACGCGGCGCGGCCGGCATTTCTTCAATCCGACCGGCTCAAGCCTGCTCCCCTCGACTTGAGGGACGCTCATTCTCGCTCTATGGAATGTTGCGGCGGCTCGCTGGCCGTTCGCTGACGATGTTCGGCCAGCGCCCACTGCACGTGCTCGCGCACCAGCGGCGAGCCGTCCTGCGCGCGCGCCTCCAATGCGGCGAGCACGGCCGTCGTCGAAGGCGCATTGCCCAGAGCCACCGCCAGATTGCGCAGCCAACGCTCGTAGCCGATTCGCCGAATAGCGCTCCCCCGCATGTTGGCGGCGAAGCGATCTTCGTTCCAGGCGAAGAGGCTGACGAGCTGGGCGTGGTCGAGTCCGTGCTGCACGGCGAAATCCGGTTCCCGAGTGGGTCGCGAGAACTTGTTCCAGGGACACGCAAGCTGGCAGTCGTCACACCCATAGATCCGGTTCCCCATGGCGCGGCGGAACTCGACCGGAATCGAACCTTTGAGTTCGATGGTCAAATACGAAATGCAGCGCCTTGCGTCCAATCGATACGGTGCGATGATGGCGCCGGTGGGACACGCGGGCATACAGGCGCTGCAACTGCCGCAATGCGCGGTGCCGGCGCCGTCGGCGGGTAGGGCAAGATCCAGATAGATCTCGCCGAGGAAAAAATACGAGCCCGCCTCCGCGTCGATCAAATTGGTATGTTTCCCGATCCATCCGAGCCCGGCGTTGCGCGCGAGGGCCTTCTCGAGCACCGGTGCGCTGTCGGCGAACGCCCGGTAGCCGAAGTGGCCGACGGCCGCGACGATGCGGTCACATAGCTTTTGCAGCCGCGTTCGCATGAGCTTGTGGTAATCGCGACCCAACGCGTAGCGTGAGATATACGCCAAGCTGCCATCCTCGAGGATGTGGGTCGCGTCGGCTGCGTCGCGCGGCCAATAGTCCAGACGCACGCTGAGGCAACTGACGGTTCCTGGCAACAGCTCCGCGGGACGGGAGCGCTTGTTGCCATGGCGGGACATATAGTCCATCTCGCCGTTGAATCCCGAATCCAGCCAGTCACGAAAATGCGCCTCGTCGGTCGACAAGTCGATGTTGGCGACGCCCACGCGGGCGAATCCCAGCTCCATGGCCCAGCGCTTTATCTGCGTCAGCAGCGTGGATGCTTCCGGAACCCCTTCTGCGACGTCGTTACTCTGCATGAGGCCGGTATAATGAACGATGAAGTCGCCGCCCGGTGCACGAATGGACTGCGACATGACCGAATCTCCGATCGACCTGTTTCTGCGGGACGCGAACGCGACCGACGCCTTGGGCGCGGCGCTGGCGCAGGCCTATGCCCGCATGGCGCCGGGGCGCAGCGCCGTGCTCTATTTGCATGGCGAACTCGGAGCCGGCAAAACGACCTGCGTTCGCAGTCTGCTGCGTACCCTGGGGGTGGACGGCTCGATCCGCAGTCCGACCTATACGTTGGTGGAGGCCTACGAACTCCCGGAGCTCACATGTGTGCACGTCGACCTGTATCGATTGCAGGCGGTCGTGGAAGTGGAAGAGCTGGGCCTACTGGATTATTTGCAGCGGCGGGCACTTTTGCTCGTCGAGTGGCCTGAGAAGGGCGCCTGCCGATTGCCGCCGGCGGACCTCGAACTCACTTTGGCCTACGTCGATGATTCGCGTTCGAGCCGTCTCGACGCCCGCACGAACACCGGCGTAGCGTGGCTCGAGAATCTAGTGTGCGACGCTAGCTTAATTCCCTATGTGTCTAATTTAACTTGAAATATGATAGCCATAAGCGTTAACTTAATACGCCATGATGACCCGTTTTTCTTGCATCGGAGCGGCGGCGCTACTCGCTTCCCTGCTTGTCGTCTCCGCGCATGCCGTCGAGGTGCGAGCCGTGCGATTGTGGGCGGGTCCTGACAGCACCCGGGTGGTGCTCGACCTGTCCGGCAGCGCGCAGCACAGTTTGGTTCTCATGAAAAATCCCGACCGCGTCGTTCTGGATGTGGCGGGTGCCCATTTGGCCGCCGCCGCCAAGACCCCGCCGCCCGCGGGAGCCGTCAAACAGGTCAGAATGGCGACCCGGCCCACCGGCGAATTGCGCATCGTCTTGGATCTTGCGCATTCGATACGGGCGAAAAGCTTTCTATCGCGTCCGAACGATCACTATGGTTATCGGCTCGTCATCGATCTAGGTGGGGCGATTGCTGCGGACACACCCGTCAAAGTGGAGCACGCCCGGCCTGATGCGCGGGATCTCGTCATCGCCATCGATGCGGGTCACGGCGGCGACGATCCGGGGGCGATCGGCAAGAACGGCACCTGCGAGAAGGATGTGGTCCTTGCCATCGCCCGCTCATTGGCGCTCAAAGTGGGCAGCGAGCCGGGGATGCGGGCGGTTCTGACGCGCGATGGCGATTACTTCGTGCCATTGCGTGATCGCATGCGGCGAGCTCGGGCGCAACAGGCCGATTTGTTCGTATCGATCCATGCCGACGCCATTCGCGACCGCAGCGTCGATGGGTCGTCCGTGTACATCCTGTCGCAGCGGGGCGCGAGCGACGAGGCCTCGCGCTGGCTCGCCGAGCGCGAGAATGCGTCCGATCTGATCGGCGGAGTCTCGCTCGACGACAAGAGCGACGTGCTCGCATCGGTGCTGCTGGACCTGTCGCAGTCGGCATCGCTGAATGCCAGTCAGGTGGCGGCCGGCTACGTGCTGCATCACCTCAATCAAGTGGGCGAGATCCGCAAGCCGCAAGTGCAGCAGGCGCGCTTCATGGTGCTGAAATCGCCGGACATTCCCTCGATGCTGGTCGAGACGGCATACATCTCGAATCCGCAGGAGGAACAACGGCTGCGCACCGCCGCGCAACAGGCCAAGCTCGCGGGGGCCATCCATCAGGGATTGCGCGCTTACTTCTACTCCGATCCACCGGCCGGTAGCCGCATTGCGCAGATCGTCGGCGCATCCAACCCCGCGTCCGCGCAGCCGGTGCTGGCCACGACCTCGGCAGATTCCGGCGGCTGAATTCGCTGCCGCGGGCTGCGCTGTGCGAACATATCCGCATCGCGAGGTCGTCCGTTGTCCATCCAAGTTTTACCCGATGCGCTCATAAGTCAAATCGCCGCCGGCGAAGTCATCGAGCGGCCGGCATCCGTGGTCAAGGAGTTGGTCGAGAATTCCCTCGACGCGGGTGCGCACCGAATCGAGGTGGAACTCGAGCGTGGCGGCTGCGGCTTGATCCGGGTCCGAGATGATGGGATCGGCATCCCTCCCCAGGAAATCGGCATTGCTTTGGCGCGGCACGCGACCAGCAAAATCGCATCGTTGGACGATCTCGAGAGCATTGCCACCCTGGGTTTTCGTGGCGAGGCGCTACCCAGCATCGCGTCGGTTTCACGCTTGTCCCTCATATCGAGATCGGCCGAGGCTTCGCATGCCTGGGCAGTGGAGGGGCGCGACGGTGTTCTGACGGCGCCAATTCCCGCATCGCACCCGCCCGGCACCAGTGTGGAGGTGCGCGATCTGTTCTTCAATGTGCCCGCGCGCCGCAAGTTTCTGCGCAGCGACGGTACCGAGTTCCAGCACGTGGTGCGAATGCTGGAACGGTTGGCGCTGTCGCGGTTCGAGGTGGGATTCGCTTTGATCCATAACGGAAAACAGATTTGGACCCTGCCGCCTGCGCACTCGGCCGACGAGCGGCTGTCGCGGGTGGCGCAGGTGTGCGGTGAGGAATTTGCCTCCCACGTCATCGCGATCCGCCACGACACGGAGAGCCTGCGTCTGACCGGATGGCTCGCGCTGCCGACGTTTTCGCGCAGTCAGTCCGACCTGCAGTTTGCATTCTTGAACGGACGGTTCGTGCGCGACAAATTGGTGGCGGGTGCCACGCGTCTCGCCTACCAGGACGTGCTGTTCAATGGCCGGTTCTCGGCTTACTTGCTGTATCTGGAGTTGGATCCGACGCTGGTCGACGTCAATGCGCACCCGCAGAAACTCGAAGTGCGCTTTCGCGACTCGCGCCGCATTCACGATTTCTTGTTCAGAACGGTGGAGCGCGCCCTGGCTGCCACGCGGCCGACGACCGAATCGGTGGGCAGCGCGCCGCTCGACTGGCTCACGCGCAGCGCGGGGTATGCGTCGGTTGCCGCGCCCACTCAGGCCCGCTTTTCCTTGCCCGAAGCGAGGGCCTCACAGGCGGGCGCCGATGCTTACCGGCATTTTCTGGAGACCGCAGTCGCCGATGGGGCCACATCGTCGTGGGACGTGGCCGCAGAGGGTGCCCCGGCCGGGGTTGGTGCTCCGGCCAACGTGGGTGCCCCGGACGCCATGCTCCCGGATGCCGCAGCCGCCGCGCCCCTGGGTTATGCGATCGCCCAGCTGCATGGCGTCTTCATTCTGGCCCAAACGGCGGACGGCATGGTTTTGGTGGACATGCATGCCGCTCACGAGCGCGTCATGTACGAGGACATGAAGAGGCTGTTAGCCGGAAACACCGCTCAGCAGCAACTTCTGATCCCGCAGATCCTGCCCGTGTCGCCGGTGCAGGCGGCGGTTGCCGAGGGACATGCCGCGGAATTCGCGGCGCTCGGATTCGCGCTGAGCCGGCTCGCCCCGGATCAACTCGCCCTGCGCGCGGTGCCGAGTTTGCTCGCGGCGCATGATCCCGCCGGCGTGGTCCGCGACGTGCTGGCGGATCTCGTGGAAACCGGCCGCTCGCGGGGCGTCGAGGAATCGATCAATCATCTGCTCGGCACCATGGCGTGCCATGCCGCCGTACGTGCTAAGCGCACTCTGAGCCTGCCCGAGATGAATGCGTTATTGCGGCAGATGGAGCGCACGGAGCGCGCGGATCAATGCAACCATGGGCGCCCCACGTGGGTGCGCTTGTCGCTCCACGATCTTGACCGGCTGTTCATGCGCGGCCGATGAGTAAGGTCCCGCCGCGCCGGCGCGCGGTGCTGTTGATGGGACCGACGGGCGCAGGCAAGTCGGCCCTGGCCGTCGAACTGGCGCGCCGGTTGCCATTCGAGATCGTGAGCGTCGACTCGGCACTGGTCTACCGCGGCATGGACATCGGGACGGCCAAGCCGGACGCCGACCTGCGGCGTGGCGTCACCCATCATCTGATCGATATTCGCGAACCGGAAATGAGTTATTCCGCCGGCGAGTTCGTCGTCGATGCCGTTGCCGCGATGGAGGATATTTGGCGGCGCGAGCGCGTGCCGTTGTTCGTCGGCGGCACCATGCTGTATTTCCATGCGCTGTCGGCGGGAATTGCGGATTTGCCCGGGGGCAATCTTGCGATTCGAGCCGAGATCGACGCGCGCGCCGCTGCCGTAGGCTGGGAGGCTCTACATCGGGAATTGGCCATCGTTGATCCGGAGGCGGCCGCACACATTCATGGGAACGATTCGCAGCGCATCCAGCGCGCCCTCGAGGTGCATAGAATTACGGGCAGCCCCATTTCGGTGCTGCAGCGGGCTCGAGAGTCGGTGCTCAACGGCGTCGACGTACTTGAAATCGCGGCGGCTCCGGCGGAGCGCGCTGTCCTGCACGCGCGTATCGAGGTTCGCTTCCGGGAGATGCTCGAGTCAGGCTTGGTGGCTGAAGTCGCCGCTCTGCGTAAAAGAATCGATCTGAGTGCGGAACATCCGTCCATGCGTGCGGTCGGATATCGACAGATATGGCGATATTTGGCCGGACAATGCGAGTTGAATACGGCAGTGGATCAATCGATTGTGGCGACGCGTCAGCTCGCGAAACGCCAGTTCACGTGGTTACGGGCGCGTCGGCAAGTAAAATGGATCGATTCCGTGCAGCCTGACGCGATATCTTCAATCATAAGAATGCTGACCGAGGATGGAATTACAGAGTGGTTACAGGTTTAACGCCGCTCCGGTTCACTGTGCTAGCATTCATGCGGCATGCGCCTGTTGCCACACGGAAGTGACACGGCAGTGCAAACGACACTAAAAACAAGGAGCTCCCTCATGGCCCGTGGCCAGTCTCTGCAGGATCCATTTCTGAATGCCCTGCGCAAAGAACGCGTGCCCGTCTCGATCTATCTGGTGAACGGCATCAAATTGCAAGGACAGATCGATTCATTCGATCAGTTCGTCGTCCTGCTCAGAAATAGCGTGAGCCAAATGGTCTACAAACATGCCATTTCCACGGTCGTGCCGGCTCGTAACGTGCGCTTGCCCACCGGCGAGGACGGCGAAGTAACGGAACCGGCCGTCGTTGAATGACGGCATGGGTGGCGTTCGGCCGGATGGTCGGCTGTCGATGGATTTGACCGGGCGGCGCTCTGCAGCTCTTTGAACGTCCCCGGGGCGGCGAGCGTGCCATTCTGGTGGGCGTGGGCATTGGCCATCCCGTAGATCCTCACGATACCGCGGAGTTCAAGGCGCTGGCGGCGTCTGCCGGCACATTGGGTGTGGGCTTGGTGCTCGCATCGCGGCCACGGCCGGACCCGAAATATTTCGTGGGTTCAGGCAAGGGCGAGGAAATCCGGCTCTGCGCCGAGGAAAACTCGGCCGACGTGGTGCTCGTGGATCAGACGCTGTCGCCGAGCCAAGAGCGCAATCTCGAGAAGCTCACCAATCGGCGCGTGCTGGACCGCAACGGTCTGATCCTGGATATCTTTGCGCAGCGGGCGCGCAGTTTCGAGGGCAAGCTGCAAGTCGAGCTGGCGCAGCTATCGCATTTGGCGAGTCGCTTGGTGCGCGGTTGGACCCACCTCGAGAGGCAAAAGGGCGGAATCGGTTTGCGCGGACCCGGCGAGACCCAATTGGAGACCGACCGGCGCCTGATTGGAAAACGCATCCGGACGCTGAAAGCGCGGCTCGAAAAATTAGCGCGGCAGCGCGATACGAGCCGCCACGTGCGCCGCGAGATCCCGGTCCCCACCGTTGCGTTGGTCGGTTATACGAACGCCGGCAAATCGACGTTGTTCAACGCGTTGACCGGGTCGGCGGCCTACGTGGCCGATCAGCTGTTCGCGACCCTGGATCCCACGGTACGTCAAGTCAAACTGGAGGGGGTTGGTGAGGTGGTCCTCGCCGATACGGTCGGGTTCGTTCGAGCGCTGCCACACGAGTTGGTGGCGGCCTTTCGATCGACCCTTCAGGAGGCTCGCGAGGCCGATGTACTCCTGCACGTGGTGGACGCCGGGGATAAGCTGCGCGACGAGCGAATCGACCAGGTTCGCACCGTTTTGAAGAGCATCGGTGCCGGTGATCTGCGCGAATTGCTCGTGTTCAACAAGCTGGATTTGATCGACCCGGAAGGGGGCGCGGCCGAACCTCGGATCGTACTCGGCGCGGACGGCGTGGCCTCGCAGGCATGGGTATCCGCCGTAACGGGGGCTGGGCTCGATGATTTGCGACGCGCCGTGGCGCATGCCGTTCGTCCCAATCAAGTGCGCAGGACGCTGCACCTCGAGCTGCCGGCCGCGGCCGTGAGATCCGATCTGTATCGACGCAATGCGGTGCGCGCCGAACGGCAATGCGACGATGGCAGCTGGGAGTTGGACGTTGAACTCGATTCTTCCGAGCTGGCCAAGTTGTTGGGGGGACGGGGAGTCAACTTGTTGGACCAGAGCAATAGGAACCGCGAACAGCGCGTCGCATAGATAGTAGCCTGCCATTTGCGGGCGCGGCCTCTTGGCCTGTTAGAATGCTCGGCTGCACCAACGAACGATCCTATACGCAACACAATTAGGCATACCGCATGGCTTGGAACGAACCTGGCGGCGAGAAACGTAACCCGTGGAATCGCCCGCAACAGTCGCAAAACGACTTGGATGATGTATTGCGCAATTTTCAACGCCGCCTGTCGGCGTTGTTCGGTCGCGGCAGCGGCGGTGTCGGCGGCGGCCACAATGCCGCGAACTTGGGGAAGGGGTTGGGAAGCGCGCTGGTGGTCATCGGCGTGGTCTGGATCGGCAGCGGCATCTATCGCGTCGACGCACAGGAACGCGCGGTCATTCTGCGGTTCGGCAAATACGAACAGACCACGGGCCCCGGTTATAACTGGCACCTGCCGTGGCCCATCGAACGTAAGATCATCGTCAATGTCTCGCGCCAGTACAGTGTCACCGACGACGCGAGCATGCTGACCGCCGATACCAATCTGGTCGAGGTGAAGTCGGCGGTGCAGTACGTGCAGCCCGATCCGCTCAAGTTGCTGTTCAAGGTGCGGGATGTGGAAGACACCTTGAACCAGGTCAGCGAAAGTGCGATGCGCGAGGCGGTGGGCCAGGCGTCGCTCGACAAGGCGCTCGCCTTCGATCCGTCGATCACGGACCGAGCCCGGGTACTGTTGCAGCGAACGCTCGACAGCTACGACATGGGCATCCGGATTCTGAGCGTCAATCTGACCGACGTGAACGTGCCCGAGGCCGTCCAAGATGCGCAGCGTGATGCGATCAAGGCCGACAAGGATCGCCAGCGCTATCAGCAGGAGGCGGAACTGTACCGCAATGACGTGCTGCCCCGTGCGCGCGGTGAGGCTGCCAAGGAGATCCAAGATGCCGAGGCCTACAAGTTGCAGGTGCTGGCGCTTGCACAGGGTGAGACGGCGCGGTTCGATGAGGTCTTGGCGCAATATGACCACGCACCGGCCGTGACGCGCGAGCGCATGTACCTCGACACCATGGGCAACGTGTACAAGAATGCCCGCAAGGTCATCGTCGATACCAAGAATGGCAACAACATGATGTATCTACCGCTCGACAAGCTGCTATCTGCCGGGCCGCAATCCATTTCGATGCCGAACGACACGATGACGGTGGCGCCAGCACGGGTGCCGGAAGTGCAGGTGTCGCCGGTGGAGGATCCGGCGCGCGCGCGCGGGGTGCGATGATGCAAAATCGAGCGCTTTATATAATGTTGGGTTTGGTCGTGGCCATCTTGGTCGTCCGAGCCAGTGTGTTCACCGTGACGGAAGGGCGACTTGCGATCAAGTCCGTTGGCGGCGAGATCATAGAATCCGATTTCAAACCCGGCCTGCACTTTCGCGTGCCGCTGGTGGAAGAGGTGTCGTTGTTCGACAAGCGGATCATCACGCAGCTCTACCCCGCCGAACGATTCTTGACGCGCGAGCAGGAACAACTCAACGTCGATTTCTACGTCAAGTGGCGCATCGATAATCTGCGCCGATATTATGAGTCGACCGGGGGTACCGAAGATGTTGCCAATGCCCGTTTGGGTGAGACCATCAAGGACAGCATAAAGAGCGTCGTGACGCAGCGTTCACTGCAGCAGGTCATCACCGCGGACAGGACGGAGTTCACCGACGCGATGATGAAAAACGCGAGGCCCGCTGCGGAGCAACTCGGGGTCGAACTCGTCGACGTCCGCATCACCAAGATCGACCTACCGCAGCAGGTGCGCGACTCGGTCTACGACCGCATGCGTGCGACGTTCAAGGCGCAGGCGGCAAAGTTGCGCGCCGAGGGCGTCGAAACCGCCGAACGGACGCGCGCCGAGGCAAACAAGCAGCAGACCGAGACGCTGGCGGACGCCGCGCGGCAGGCGGCGCAGATCCGCGGCGAGGGGGACGCGTCTGCGAGCGAGGTTTACGCGAAGTCCTATTCGAAGAACGCCGAGTTCTATAGTTTCTATCGCAGCATGCAGTCGTATCGCGAATCGGTCGGAACCCAGGGCGACATCTTGGTCATCGCTCCGGATAGTGCCTACTTCAAATATTTCAAGCAGCCGCTGCCGCAGCATTGACGGCTCGGGGTCACGATGGAAATAGGCTGGAGCGAATTGGCCCGTTATCTGGGCGGAGCATTTGCCCTCTATCTGGTCTTGGAGGGCATATTGCCGTTCCTCAATCCGAGCGCCGCGCAGCGCCTCATGGCAAAATTGGCCCAGACCGAAACGAAACAGCTGCGGTGGGGCGGACTCATCAGCATGGTTGCCGGCCTGGCGTTGCTCTGGATGGCGCGTAATGGGTAAGAATCTCGTCGTGATCGGCTTGCAGTGGGGCGACGAGGGCAAGGGCAAAGTCGTCGACCTGCTGACGGATCAGGTGCAGGCCGTCGTGCGCTTCCAGGGTGGCCATAACGCCGGACATACGTTGGTGATCGGCGGCCGCAAGACCATCCTGTCGCTGATTCCGTCCGGGATCTTGCACCCAGGTGTTCAGTGCCTGATCGGTAACGGCGTCGTGCTGTCGCTCGAGGCACTGTTCAAGGAGTCCGAGACGCTGATCGGCGAGGGCATTCCGGTCTTCGAGCGTCTCAAGGTGAGTCCTTCGTGCCCGCTGATCCTCGCCTCACACGTTGCACTCGACCGGGCCCGCGAAAAGTCCCAGGGCGCCAACGCCATCGGTACCACGGGACGGGGCATCGGTCCCGCTTACGAGGACAAGGTGGCGCGGCGGTCACTGCGGGTTGCGGATTTGTTCCACCGTGAACGATTCGCTGCGAAGCTCGGCGAAATCATGGATTACCATAATTTCGTTCTGCAGAAGTACTACAACGAGCCACCGATCGACTTTCAGCAGGTGCTCGAGTCGAATCTGGAATTGGGCGA
>Ga0116230_10004250_pt1 | contig 14041 bp, 16 predicted proteins | sample S1TSphfallax_3_FD_88678 | JGI IMG/M metagenome (GOLD analysis project Ga0116230, IMG submission 88678) | Host-associated microbial communities from peat moss isolated from Minnesota, USA - S1T2_Fd - Sphagnum fallax MG | ecosystem: Host-associated > Plants > Peat moss > Unclassified | place...
CGGGTCGATGAAGTCCAGCAGCGACTCCTTGCTGCGGTCCAGCTCCACGCGCCGCACCGCGACGGTCACCATCTCCGCGCCGGAGGCCTCGATGGCCGCCTTCGTCTCCGCGCCGTCCTTGTACTTGCCCGTACCCACGATCAACCTGGAGCGGAAGCTCCGCCCCGCAATCACCAACGCATCCATACGTAAATCCTAATCCCTGTCCCCTAACCCCTGTTCCCTGCCACTCAAACACAATCGGCCCGCCCCGAAGGACGAGCCGATATGCGGTGATCTGGGTGGTTTGACCTGAGGCATCCGCACTCTGGATGGGCCTCGGAGCCCGGGCAGTCGCTGCTACTTGCCCGTCTTCAACTCCAGGACTAGAGCAACGAATGCTCTAAGCCTCAGTCACCTCACGTGTTGTACTGCCACAACTTTCCGACTCAATCTTCATAGGCTTGGACCATCCTCCTTTCCCGTGTAGGAAGAACATACGGCCAAGCCGCGCTGTGCGTCAAATCCGGCGCTACTTCATGTAGGCGCGGACGATATCGATCAGCTCCTCGCCCAGCTCCGGGGTGAGCGCCTTGGCCTTCGGCCCCACCAGGTGCAGGCGGATGTGGTCCTCCAGAACCTCGGCCATCAGCCCGTCGATGCCGCCGCGCACCGCGGCCAGAAGCATCAGCACGTCGGTGCAGTCGCGGTTTTCCACCAGGCTGCGTTCCACCGTCTCCATCTGCCCGCGAATGCGCTTGGCGCGGTTGACCAGCTTCACGCGCTCCCGATCCAGCTCCATGCGTCCTCCTAAAATACCCTACCGGGGTATACTAATTCTTGCCGTGGAAATTCACATTCCATTCTTGTTGCCCGGCAACAATAAAGTGCCTTCATGTTCAACCTACGCCCTCTGCCGCTCCTCGTGCCGTTGCTGTTGTGCGCCCCGCTGCGCGCACAGGACCCGCTGCCTGCACAAACGCCAGTCGCGGCCCAGCAGGCCCGGCCCGCGGCTGTTTCCGATGCCGCGAACGCCGACAGCGCCGGCACCGTGCTCACCGTCTTCCCCCATCCCGACAGCGCGCGCTTTCTGGTCTCCGGCCAGGCCAACATCATCTTCCAGGCCCACCCCGGCTTCCATTCGCCGTATTCGGGCCCCAACTCGCTGCTGGCGCGCGGCGAGTACAAGACCTCGCTGCTGGGCACGCTCTTTACCGGCTACCAGCTGGTGCAGAATCCGCGCTTCGACACCGACTTCATCTTCGACCTGGAGGCCGCCGGCGGACGGGGTGTCTCGGAGGCGCTGGGGCTGGGCGGGTTTACCAACCTGGACGTAGTGCGCAACCCCAACCTCGGGTCGGAACCCTACAGCGCCCGCATCCAGCTGCACCAGACCCTCGGCTTCACCGACAAGCTCGTCGACGCGCCGCGCACCCAGTTCTCGCTGGCGACCAAGGTGCCCGAACGCCGGCTCGACCTCCGCGCCGGCAAGATGAGCCTGCCCGACGTCTACGACCAGAACGGCCCCGGCTCGGACTCGCACCTGCAGTTCCTGAACTGGACCGCGGACGACAACGGCGCCTGGGACTACGCCGCCGACACCCGCGGCTACACCTACGCCTTCATCGCCGAGTACGACGACATCGACGTCTCGCTGCGCTACGCCATCGCACTGATGCCGACCGTGGCCAACGGCATCGACCTGCAGTGGAACCTGCGCCGCGCCAGCGGGCAGAACGTCGAGCTGGAGTACCGCAAGACGCCCTTCGCCCTGCTGCCGGAACGCGTGCTCGCCGGCAGGTACAAGGGTGTGGTGCGGCTGCTCGGCTTCGTCAACCATGCCGACATGGGCACCTATCGCACCCAGAACCGGCTTGCGCTGGCCGCGCGCGCCGCCGGCAACCCCTCCGCCGTGCCCGACATCACCGCGCATGCACCCACCGCGAGCATGAAGTACGGCGTGGGCCTGAACTTCGAGCAGGAGCTGCCCGCCGACCTGCGCGTCTTCGGCCGCTTCGGCTGGAACGAGGGCCAGCATGAGAGCTTCGCCTACACCGAGGTCGACCAGACCTTCGAGCTGGGCGGCGACCTGGCCGGCAACCGCTGGGGCCGCGCCAACGACAAGATCGGCCTGGTCGGCATCTCCAACGCCATCAAGCGCGACCACCAGCAGTACCTCGCGCTGGGCGGGCAGGGGTTCCTGCTGGGCGATGGCGCGCTGAGCTACGCCCGCGAGGACATCCTGGAGAGCTACTACAACGCACACCTCACGCGCGGGCTGTACTCCGCGTTCGATGTGCAGCTGATCGCGCATCCTGGCTACAACCAGGCGCGCGGGCCGGTGGCGATGTTCAGCGTCCGCACCCACGTCGATTTCTGACAGCCGATTTCTAACCGACGATTCTGATCTAGCTCAGGCGACGGATGACCCAGCCAATGTCGAAGGCGACCACGCCCCACAGGGCCAGCCAGATGGCCGCGGGGTAGAGTCGCCAGCGGGTAGCGACCTGGGCCTGTGCGGGCTCGCCGCGGGGGTAGAGAACGGGGACGCGGGTGCCGACGGCGAACTCAGGGTCCTCGCGCGCCGCTGGGTCCAGCACCTGCACCCATGTCCCATCTGGCGCGCGGAGCCGCAGCCGCGCCCGGTAGACTACGCCGCCGCCGGGGGAGAAGCCGGCGACGTTCTCCGTAACGACCGCCAGCGCGTGGACGCGCGCATGGGCGAAGGCCCAGGAGTCCGCCGCCAAGCCTGCGGAGGCGCCAAGAAGCGCCAGACCCAGCCACACCAGCCCCAGACCGAGGGCGTGCGCGTGACGCCCCCAGGCCGAGGTTGCAACCTTCTGCATCTGCCGGAGCCATCGCATAGGCCCACTGTACGCCGGGCCGGGGCGTGCTATAACCAATGGGTCTTCACCCAAAATCGGGTTTTACTCCCACTCCAACAGGCCGCCCATGCTCAAGATTCTGCGCCAGATCCATCTCTACATCGGCATCTTCATCTCACCGATGCTGCTGTTCTTCGCCCTGACCGGCGCGATGCAGACCTTCAGCCTGCATGAGACCGGCCGAGGCAGCGACTACAAGCCGCCGATGTGGATTGTGACGCTGGCGCAGCTGCACAAGAACCAGAACGTGATCGTTAAGCCAAAGAAGCCCGCGCCGCCGGCCGCCGCCGCCGCGGCAAGACCAGACAAAACCGACAAGCCGAAGCCGGACGCTGCCGTAGCTGGTGGCCCGCGCGCGGCTGTTGCAGTCCCGGCCCAGCCCCCTGCTCCTCCGACGCCGCCCAAGCCGAAGTCGCACCTGCCGATGAAGATCTTCTTCCTGCTGGTCGCGCTGGGGTTGTTCACCTCCACCCTGACGGGGATCTACATGGCCTACCGCTTTGGCCGCAGCAAGCTGCTGGTGACCGGTCTGCTGCTGGCGGGGGTTGTGGTGCCGCTGGTGCTGCTGCCCTTTTAGAGCAAAACCTTTAGCCCTGGCCCATGTCATTGGGCCGGAGCGGGACCTCCTCGGACCTTTCCCTGGCGGTCGCGCACAGGCGTCAAAACCGGCGCACAAACGAAGGCGGCTGCCGTAAGAGGCAGCCGCCATTTGCGCTCAGGGATGAATCCCTCCGCCGCGGGATTTACCGGCCACGTCCGCCGCCGTGGAAGCCACCACCGCCATGGAAGCCACCGCCTGCCGCGCCGTGAAAGCCGCCGCCCACCGGGCCGCGGACGCCGCCGCGATAGCCATAGCCGATGCCGCCGCGGAAGCCATAACCCGGATAGCCGTAGTAGCCGCCGCGGTACCAGGGGCCGGCGCCGATGAAGAGTCCGCCGTTGAACCACGCAGGCCCGTAGTAGCCATAGGGCGCGCAGGCATAGGGGGCATAGGGGTAATAGCCGTAGGCGCAGGCCGGCGGTCCATATTCGTAGGGTACCGGGGCCCCGATGCCGATGCCCACCCTCACCTGCGCGTGCGCGGCAGGCGCGGGAAGCAGCATCAGCCCAAAGACGGCTGTGAGGAGTGCGAGAGAACGAACTTTCAGAAGATATTTCATGGCCCAACCTCCGTGGTCCGGCGGCGATCTGCTGGGGACCGTGGCCACACTTGCAGGCCAGGCTTCCAGCGCCGAACCGTGGGTACCGGCCGCCTTGTGCTGCGTTCCGGTCCCAGTGTTGAGAACCCAACAGGGGCGCGAATGTTGCTCCCGGCAAAGCCATGCGAGGACGACCGGACGAGGCAACCCGAGACCGAGTTGCCTGCAGTTTCGCAAGGAAATCGCCGCAGGCTTGGCAGCCCCCAGCGCGGTCGGCGACAATGCCAAAGCAGCCGCAACCTTCAGGAGACCCGCACCATGCCCTGCCGCCCACCAATCCGTACCTCCCGCCGCGCCTGCATGGCGATCCTGCTGGGCATGGGCCTGCTGGGGGCTCTGCCGGGCATCGGCGGGGCCACCGCGGCGGCGCAGGCGACAACTGCGCCCTCGCCCGACCTGAACGGGCTGGCGCATGTCGCCATCCGCGTGAAGGATCTCGATGCCTCCGTGGCCTTCTACCAGCGGTTGGGCTTCGTGCAGGCTTTTGCGCTCTCCCGCGACGGCAAGGTGTATGAGGCCTTCATCAAGGTGAACGACCGCCAGTTCATCGAGCTCTACCCGGTGGACGCGCAGGACACGCAGATCGGCTTTCTGCACCTGTGCTTCGAGGGCGGCGACCTGAACGCCGTACACGACTACTACGTGGCCCACGGGCTCACGCCGAACGCCGTGCGCACCGCCGGCGCGGGCAACCTGCTGTTCACCATGCCTGGCCCGGCGACGCCTACCGGCCCGCAAAACATGGAATACACCCAGTACATGCCGGGGTCGATGCACAGCAAGGCGTTCGGGCAGTTCCTCGGGCCGGAACGCATTGCGACGAAAATGCTGTCGGTGAGCGTGGCCGCGGACGACCCGGCCGCGGCCATCGCCTTCTACCTGGGCAAGGTGGGCTTTACCCACGCGGCGGGCGGGCCGGAGGGCAAGCTCGCCATCCCCGGCAGCCCGGGCGAGAGCATAGAGATCGTGCCCGCTGCGCCGCTGGGCTTCAAGTCGCGGATCACGCTGGCGGCCGAGGACCCCGCCAAAACCGCCGGGCGGTTGAAGCTGCTGGGCGTGCCCTTCACGCGCGCCGGCCACAGCCTGACGATTACCGACCCAGACGGCAACCAGATCGTGCTGGAGTAGCCCGAGCGGCCGCAACGCACGCCTATACTCGGGGACGTGGCCACTACGTTCGCATTCGAGCTCCCTGCGTTTCTGCTGGGGCTGCTGCTGGGCAGCTTTCTGAACGTCTGCATCTCCCGCCTGCCGCGCCATGCCAGCCTGTCGAAGCCCCGCTCGCACTGCCCGCAGTGCCTCGCGACCATCCGCTGGTATGACAATGTGCCGCTGCTCAGTTGGGTGCTGCTCGCGGCGAAGTGTCGCAGCTGCAAGGCGAGGATTCCTTGGCGCTATCCCGCCGTGGAGCTGACCGTGGGGGTGTGGTTCGCTCTTGCAGCGCTGACGTTTCTGCACTCCTCATTGGTGGGCATGTACGTGCAGCTCAACAGCGCCAACCTGTCGACGATGGTGCTGGACTGCATAGGTCTGGCGATCCTCGGCTTCCTGCTCATCGGCCTGCTCGTCATGGATTGGCAGACGCACACGCTGCCCGACGCGTTCACCCTGACCGGCTGTCTGCTCGGCTTTGTGCTGATCTGTGTGCGGGCGATGTTTCTTGCGCCCGGCGAGGGCGATATCCACTTCGATCCGCAGCACAACCTGCGGCTGAGCAGCCCAGGCAGCTTCGTCGCCAAGGGCGACGTGTTTATGACCGGGCCCGAGCACCTGGTGCTGGGTCGGCTGCTGGCGATGCTCTGCGCGGCCGGGCTGCTGCTACTCATCCGCTGGGCCTATCTGCGGCTGCGCGGCCGCGAGGGCATGGGGCTGGGCGACGCCAAGCTGCTGGCCATGATCGCCGCGTTCCTCGGCTTCTGGCCGGCGATGCTGGCGCTGTTTCTCGGCGTGGTGCTGTGCTCGGGCTATGCGCTGGCGCTGCTGGCGCGAGGCCGGGCGAGCGCCGCAACGCGACTGCCGCTGGGGACGTTTCTGTGCCTCGGCGGCCTGGTGGCCGCGCTCCTGGGCGGGCCGCTGATCGCGTGGTATCAGTCGCTGCTGTAATGCTCGCTGCGGGAATACACCCTCGTTGCGTACTTTGGGCAGTGTCTCAGTTTGCATGGTTTTGAAGGGGACGAGCTTTAGCTCGTCCGGTAACGGCTTAGAAGGAACCACGGGGCTTCAGCCCCGGAGGGTGATGTCACCCAACTGAGACACGACCGTACCTTTGCGTCCTTCGCGCCCTCCGCGTTTGCAGTGGTTGTTTCCTTTCGCACCGCCCATGCAGGCATTTGTTTACTCTGCTTCCTATTTCCGGCTTCCTGTTTCATGCCTCTCTTGACCCTTGACCGCGCCGCTCCTACACTCAAGACTGGCCATGCAGACGACCCCCTACATCTGGCAATATCTCCCGCTGCTCATCCAGATTCTGTTTGCGCTGGCGATGGCGGGCGGCATGGTCGGCGCCAGCTTCCTCATCGGCAAGCACAAGCGCTCGCGCACCAAACTGGGCGCCTATGAGTGCGGCATGGACCCGGTGGGCGACGCGCGCGGCCGCTTCAGCGTCAAGTTCTACATGGTGGCCATGCTGTTCATCCTGTTCGATGTGGAGGCCGTCTTCATGCTGCCCTGGGCGGTGGTGTACCGGCAGCTGCACGGCATCACCGGGTCGCGGTTCTTCGGCTTCTGGGAGATGCTGGTGTACCTGGGCTTCGTCGCCGTCGGGCTCTTCTATGTATGGAAGAAGGGCATCCTCAACTGGACCAACGACAAGGCGGACCTCTAAATGCCCGAGCCGATGGACCCCATTGCCGCACCCGCGACGCCGGAGGCCTGCTTCGGCAAGGAGGCCGTGGCGCTGGCGCTCGCCGGCCATGCCGCAATCGCCGGTTTGAAGGACTGGATCGTCGACGCCAAGTGGGACCGCGGCGAGCTGACGCTGACCGTGGCCGCCGCAACCGTCGTCCAGGCGATGCAGGCCGCGCAGGCCGCGGGCTACAACTTCTTCGAGGACGTCACGGCGGTGGACTGGTATCCCGCCGAGCCGCGCTTCCAGCTCAGCTACTCCCTGCTCTCGCACACACTCAAGCAGCGCATCCGCATCGTCGCGCGCGTGGCTGAGGGCGAGGCCGTGCCCTCCATCACCGGCGTGTGGCCGGCGGCAAACTTCTATGAGCGCGAGGTCTTCGACCTGTTCGGCGTCCCCTTTACCGGGCATCCGCGGCTCACGCGCATCATGATGCCGGACAACTGGGAGGGCCATCCGCTGCGCAAGGACTACCCCGTGGAGGGCTACCGCTAATGCCGCCGACCGAACAGCTGGACCAGATCGACGCCGTGGGCTCCATCGACGCAATTAACTCCGAAGACCTGCGCATCCCGGGCGTGGAGGACATCGTCCGCGATGTGCTCGAGCACCGCAAGCCCGAGGGCTCCGACCCGGTCAGCGACCAGACGATGGTGCTGAACATGGGGCCGCAGCACCCCAGCACCCACGGCGTGCTGCGCCTGGTCATCGAGCTCGACGGCGAGACCATCGTCGCGCTCGCGCCCGACATCGGCTACCTGCACACCGGCATCGAGAAGACCTGCGAGGCGAAGTTCTACCAGCAAGTCGTTCCGATGACCGACCGCATCGACTACCTCTGCCCGATGACCAACAACACGGCCTACGCCCTGGCCGTCGAGAAGCTGCTGCAGCTCGAGATCCCCGAGCGCGCGCAGTGGCTGCGCGTGCTGTTCAACGAGCTCACCCGCATCCAGTCGCACCTGGTCTGGCTGGGCACGCACGCCATGGACATCGGCGCGCTCACCGTCTTCCTCTACTGCTTCCGCGAGCGCGAAGAGCTGCTGCGCATCTTTGAGGCCGTCAGCGGCCAGCGCATGATGACCAGCTATGTCCGCGTGGGCGGGCTGTCGCTCGAGCCGCCGGCCGAGCTGTACGCGGAGATTCGCCGCTTCCTCAAAGACTTCCCCTCGAAGATCGACGAGTACGAGGGGCTGCTGAACGGCAACCCCATCTGGCAGGGCCGCCTCAAGGGCGTCGGCATCCTCTCGGCAGAAGACGCGATTGCGCTGGGCGTGACCGGGCCGCCGCTGCGCGCCTCGGGCGTGGACTTCGACGTCCGCCGCGACATGCCCTACTCCAGCTATGAGAAGTTCCAGTTCAATGTACCCGTCTCGAACGGCTGCGACGTATGGGCGCGCTACATCGTGCGCATGCAGGAGTTCCGCGAGAGCGTGAAGATCTGCCTACAGGCGCTGGACGGCCTGCCCGAAGGCCGCATCGCCGCCGACGCGCCCAAGATCGTGCTGCCCGACCGCGAGCAGATGAAGACCCAGATGGAGTCGCTCATCCACCACTTCAAGATCGTCACCGAGGGCTTCGCCGTCCCCGCGGGCGAGGCGACCAGCTCCGTCGAAGCCCCGCACGGCATGATGAACTACTACGTCGTCTCCGACGGCACCGCCAAGCCCTACCGCGTGCACATGCGCAACCCCGGCTTCGCCACGCTGCAGGCGCTCGAAACAATGTGCAAGGGCCGGCAGATCGCCGACGTGGTCGCGGTGATCGGCTCGATCGATATTGTGTTGGGAGAGATCGATCGCTAGCGCGGAGGCAACGATGGACAGCTGCCTCCACACCGAACTCTGGACCTCCTGGGCTTCCCTGCTTCGCAGCTACGCAGCCGCCCATGGGCTCAACAGCACACACCACGCCGTCGTCGAGGTGAGTGCCGATGCAATTACCCTCCGCGTCGACAGCCGCTGGCTGCGCTTCACGGAGAGCACCATGCAGCACAGCGAGCAGGCGCCGCAGCCGTTTGCGCTTCACGAAGACGGGACCGTCAGCCTGGATCACGGGCCACAGGAAGAGATGGACATCGCCGCTGAGCGGCTGGCGCGGGAGATGTTGCACAATAGCCAGTAGGTCCATGCGTCAAATGGAGAGTGCCAGATGAACAATACGCAGCTCTACCTCAGCATCGGAATTCCTACGTTGACTATCCTTCTGGCGTGGCTGTCGAACCGCTCTGACATCAATCGACTCAATGACAAGGTTGATCGTCTGGCTGAAACTCTTCGCGCAGAGATGACCGCTATGCGAAACGATCACCACAAAGACAACATGGCCCTTCTGGGTTACATGGTTCCGCTACACGAACGCATGGCAAAGCTGGAATCTCGCTCTTAAGATTTACCTCTCATCGCTGTTCCCTGACTCTATGGCCACCATCCCCAACTCGATCTTTACCCCCGCCACGGCCGCCCGCTTCGACAAGCTGGCGACGATCTATCCGCTCAAGCGCTCGGCGCTGGTGCCCATGCTGCTCTACGCGCAGGACGAGATCGGCTATGTCTCCGACGCCGCCGTCGCCGAGATCGCCCAGCGGCTCGACCTGCTGGAGCTCGACGTCCGCAACGTGCTGAGCTACTACTCGATGCTGCGCACCCGCCCCGCGGGCAAGTACAACGTGCAGGTGTGCACCAACATCAGCTGCATGCTGCGCGGCGGCTTCGAGCTGCTGGAGCACTGCAAGCAAACGCTGCACATCGGGCATAAAGAAACAACAAAAGACGGTCTTTTTTCTTTAGAAGAAGTCGAGTGCATCGGCGCCTGCTGCTGGGCGCCCGCCGTGCAGGTAAACTACGACTTCCACGACGACCTGACGCCGGCCAAGATGGACGCCGTGCTGGACTCGTACCGCAACAAGTAACCGCTTTGAAGGGGCGGGGCTTCAGCCCCGCCGGTATAACACCGGGAATATCCGGGCTTTAGCCCCTGAGGGAACTTCATCCTCGCGCTGTACCATTTGGAGAGCCAGCCATGCCCACCCTCGTCTCCCACCCCGATGAAGTGAAGGTCATCAGCCGCCGCTTCGGCATGGGCGCGACCGATATCGAAAAGTACATCGCGCTCGACGGCTACAAGGCCACGCAGCTGGCCATCGAGAAGGGGCCGGAGTGGATCGTCGCCGAGATGAAGGCCAGCGGCCTGCGCGGGCGCGGCGGCGCCGGCTTCCCCACCGGCATGAAGTGGAGCTTCGTGCCCAAGGTCTCCGAGAAGCCGAAGTACGTGCTCGTCAACGGCGATGAGAGCGAGCCCGGCACCTGCAAGGACCACGTTCTCTTCCTGCACGACCCCCACGCCGTCATCGAAGGCACCATCATCGCGGGGCTCGCCATCGGCGCGAAGACGGGCTTCATCTACCTGCGCGGAGAATATCGGTACCTGCTGAACATCGTCGAAAAGGCCGTCGCCGACGCCTACGCGAAGGGCTACCTGGGCAAGAACATCTTCGGCCACGAGGGCGTGGACTTCGACATCATCACCCAGACCGGTGCGGGCGCCTACGAGGTCGGCGAAGAGTCTGCGCTGATGGAGTCGCTCGAAGGCAAGCGCGGCGTCCCCCGCATCAAGCCGCCATTCCCTGCCGTCGTGGGCCTTTACGGTGGCCCCACCGTCATCAACAACGCCGAGACCATCGCCAACGCTCCGCACATCCTGCTGATGGGCGGCGAGGCCTACGCCAAGCTCGGCACCGAACGCAACGGCGGAACTCGGCTATTCGGAATATCAGGTCATGTAGAACGCCCCGGCGTCTATGAGCTGCCCATGGGCTACTCGCTCAGAAAGGCCATCTATGAGGTCGCCGGCGGCATCAAGGACGGCAAGGCCCTCAAGGCCGTCGTCCCCGGCGGCAGCTCCTGCCCCGTGCTCAAGGCCGACGAGATCGATGTCGGCCTGGACTTCGACCAGATGGCCAAGGCCGGCACGATGCTCGGGTCCGGCGGCATCGTCGTGCTCGACGAGACCGTCTCCATCGTCGAGTTCGCCCTGCGCACCATCCGCTTCTACCAGCATGAGAGCTGCGGCTGGTGCATCCCCTGCCGCGAGGGAACGGACTGGCTGAAGAAGACGCTCACGCGCTTCCACGCCGGCGGCGGCAACAAGAAGGACATCGACAACATCCAGTACCTAGCCGAAAACATGATGGGCCGCACCTTCTGCCCGCTCGGCGACGCCGCCGCGATGCCCACGCTCGGCTTCATCAAGAAGTTCCGCAGCGAGTTCGAAGAGTACCTCGAAGGCAAGCGCGTGGAACATCCGCTGATCCAGATCACGCCGGTGGGTGAGCCGGAGATGGCAGGAGCACACTGATGAAGAAACTTCTTTCGTTCAGTCTCGTTTTAGTTCTCTGCGCTTCGGCCTTCGCTGCGCCGCCACAGAAGAGCCATCCCGCAGAAGGTCCGCCGCCCATCCACAACGGGTTATGGTGGCAGAGCAAGGCCAAACTCTTTCGTGATGGCTTTGTCACCGGCTACAAGTCCGGCTCCATGCACGATGCAGGACATCCGCTCGATCTGAACCAATTTCCTGCAGTCGAATTGATCGACGGACTCGACAAGTTCTACAACGACTTTCGCAACCGCAACATCCTGGTGGACGACGCGCTGAACTACGTTCAGGACCAACTGCGCGGCGTCCCCGACGACAAACTCAACGCCGAAATCCTGAAGATGCGCGCTGCCGCCGCGCCCGCCAGCGTGGAATAGTAGAGGTACCAGACCTATGCCACACGTCACCAAACCTCGCACCTCGCCGCTCCGTAAATCCGCCCTTTGCGCGGTAGTGCTGGCGTGCTTGGGCTTCGCGTCCGCCCTGCGCGCGCAGGCCGTGCCCATGGAAAGCCGCAATCACGACGGCATCTGGTGGAATGAGAAGAGTGAGCCGATCCGCACGGGCTTCGTGATGGGCTATCTATTTACCTCGCGCGACGCACACATTAACGGCATCGCGCCCAGGACCGCCATCGACTACCAGAGCGCTCTGGTCTGGGTCGCGGGCCTGAACAAGTTCTATGAGGACTTTCGCAACCGGCCCATCTACGTGGGCGATGCACTGCAGTATGTCAAGGCAGAGATGAACGGCGCTTCCGACAAACAGCTCACAGCGCAGCTTCTGCATCTGCGGCAAACCGTACGACCAACGAAGGACCCCGAGTAACCGACCTATGCCAGACGTAACCTTCACCGTAGACGGCAAGACGCTCACCGCGCCAGCGGGTACGCTGCTCATCGACGCCTGCAAGTCCGCCGGCATCGAGATTCCCGCCTTCTGTTACTACCCCGGCCTCAGCCTGCAGGCCGCCTGCCGCATGTGCGTCGTCCGTATCGAGAAGATGCCCAAGCTGCAGACCGCCTGCACCACGCCGGTGGCCGAGGGCATGATCGTGCAGACCGAGACGCCCGAGATCGCGCAGGCCCGCAAGGCGACGCTGCAACTCCTACTCGGCAACCACCCGCTCGACTGCCCGGTCTGCGACGCCGGCGGCGAGTGCGAACTGCAGGACATGACCTTCAAGTACGGTGCAGCCGACAGCTTCTACGCCGAGCCCAAGAACCACCGCGAGGAGCAGAAGTGGTCGCCCGTCGTCTACTTCGACCGCCCGCGCTGCATCCTCTGCTACCGCTGCGTGCGCATGTGCGGCGAAGGCATGGACGTCTTCGCGCTGGGCATCCAGAACCGCGGGTCTTCTTCTGTGATCGCGCCGAACGTGCCCGTCTCGGAATCTCCCAGCGGCCTCGCCGCCCTCGACTGCGAGCAATGCGGCATGTGCATCGATGCCTGCCCGGTGGGCGCGCTTACGTCGGGCACGTATAGGTATAAGACGCGCCCCTGGGAGATGAACCACATCGCCACCGTCTGCACCCACTGCGGCGACGGCTGCAAGACCACACTCGGCGTCCGCTCCGTCTCCGACGGCAGCGAGATCGTCCGCGGCGACAACCGCGACAAGAGCGGCATCAACGGCGACTTCCTCTGCAACAAGGGCCGCTACGCCTTCGACTTCGCCAACAGCAGCGAACGCCTCACCTCACCGCTCGTCCGCAAAGACGGCAAGCTCACACCCGTCAGCTGGGAAGAGGCATTGACCTTCGCCGGCACCAAGCTCCGCGAGCTGCGCGACTCGCGCGGCGCGAACAGCATCGGCGTCATCGGCTCCAACCGCACCACCAACGAAGAGAACTATCTGCTGCAGAAGTTTGCGCGCACGGTGATCGGCACCAACAACATCGACCACCACCGCACCGCGGACTTCGTCACACTCGCCACCTCGCTCGCAGGTACCACCACGGCAACCGGCGGCACGCGCTTTGCCAGCCAGCACTGCGTGCAGCAGGCCCCCGCGTTGCTGCTCGTCGGCGGCGACCCTACGAACGAGGCCCCGCTGACGGCCTGGAACATCCGCACCAACGTGCGCCTGAACAAGGCCCGCCTCTACGTCGCCAACCACCGCGACATCAAGCTCAAGCGCCAGGCCAAGGCCTTCGCGCCGGTGGCCGAGTTCGGCTACGCCGCCTTCATCGACTCGCTCGCGAAGTCCAACGACTTCGCTGATGCCGTAAAGGCCGAAGAAAAGCTCATCGTCCTCGTCGGCAACGAACTCCGCGGCGGCGAGCTCGCCAGTCTGATCAAAGCCCTGCCTCACGCCAAGTTCGCCCTGCTGGCCGACTACGCCAACTCCCGCGGCGCCGCCGATATGGGCATGCTGCCCGACGTGCTGCCCGGCTATCAGTCGCTCAAGGGCTCCACGCTCGCCAGCGAGTATGGCGTCCCCGTCTCTGCGAACTTAGCAGCGCCCGGTCTTGACCTCTTGGCGATGTTCGACGCGGCCGCGAAGGGCCAGCTCTCGGCGCTCTACGTCGTCGGGGCCAACCCCATCCAGCGCTACGGCATCGACCCGGCCACGCTCAGCAACACCTTCCTCATCGTGCAGGACATGTTCCTCACCGACACCGCCGTCCTCGCCGACGTCGTCTTCCCGGCCGCGAACCTCTACGAGAAGTCCGGCTCCGTCACCAACAGCTACGGCGACCTCCAACTCGTCAGCAAAGCCGCCGACAAGGCCGGCGTCCGCACGGACTTCGAGCTGA
>Ga0116230_10004252_pt1 | contig 14040 bp, 9 predicted proteins | sample S1TSphfallax_3_FD_88678 | JGI IMG/M metagenome (GOLD analysis project Ga0116230, IMG submission 88678) | Host-associated microbial communities from peat moss isolated from Minnesota, USA - S1T2_Fd - Sphagnum fallax MG | ecosystem: Host-associated > Plants > Peat moss > Unclassified | place: USA...
AAATACCCTTAATTCCAATAGATTCAAGTCATCTTGGCCATGATTCTTGAAGAAACAATACATGCGCATCTTAGTTACATTTTCTCCATTTTGTTCAACTAGTCATATACTAGATGAATGAAGATTAATCATTTAGGGTAAGTGACAACAATTTCCAACACCTAAGTGATGTTGTTTGTTGTTCATGGAATGCATATTTTTGCTTTGTTGAAATGCAATTTGAAAGTCTAGAAAAGAATTTTTCTTTCAACCATGGTTATGTTAAATGCAAACATTTACAATATCATAAATTCTCTAAACATTTTCTTACGAATCTTATTTTGTTCACAAAGTCATTATATTCATAGTAGAGTTTGTTTTCTTTGCAACATTGATTTGGAGGAGATAAGACTATAGTCCAAAGGAGACAAATATATTTTTAAAAAACACAAATGGAATATTATTGTGCAAGCTTGTTGTTGAATCTAGAGGCTTCTCTTTAATATTGGATTTTCAAATTGTTATAAATGGAAACATCATACAAAAGTCAACAATGTTAGAAGCTACCCATATCATTGTAATAAGATATGTGGACATTTCATTACGTCTATCCATTCCTTCATTCTTTGTTTTATCCCTATTGTTACTTGATTAGATGCCAAATTCCAAAAGTTGGTCATGTCGTATTTCTCATTACTCATACACATGGCATTAATCACAACTATAATTTGTGATTACATTTTCCATGATTATGATTATTTTTATCACAATCATCAAAGAAGCATCCACTGACCAAAATTTAATTGTAAATTGTAAATTAATAAATTTTTGATTAATTCTTTTCTGCCACATGGTTGGCCTAAATGATAATAACATTTTGTCATGTGCCAGCCTAGGCCTAGGTCATAAATTTTTATTTATTTTTTGCTCAATTATATGTTACCATGTGGAAATAAAAATTGAATGAAAATTTTATTATCCAACCATGAATTACCACATGGCATGCATGCCTAGGTGAGCTAGCTTAGGCTACCCAGGTTAACAAACCTAAATTAAGAATGTAAATTACGTACCTATAGGTTAGGGACCCAAGCCACCCATTATAGGCTAAGAAGTTAGGTAACCTAGGCCACTTCCAAGGTTGCAAGAATGAGGATTTAAAATTTTCATGTGCACTTCAAAGATTCTAGTTGTTAACCATTGCACCAATTTGTTTTTTGGTAACTAAACAATGTGTCATGCAAATATAAGCAACACATTAATACAACCTATGTTTAAAAACCTATACCTTGGGCAAACCAAGGTTGACCTAGGTTATCATAAGCCAATATAGGTAAACTTATACCTACATAGGTTCTAACCGAGGATGATTCAAGGTCACCTAGACTTAACCCGGTTAAATTAAATCTTCATTAAAACTTGGCCAAATATTGTTTAAATTATAATTTGTCTATAACTTGATTATACTTTAGCTAAATTAAAACTTGGTTAAACATTGTTTAAAATATAATTATTGGGCATAATTTAATTAACTTCAATAAGTTTTTGATTAAATTATAATTTGATTTAAACTCGGTTAAACATTAGCTAAACAAAAACTTGACAAAACTTTGTCTAAACTTTGGTTAAATTACAACTTGGTTATAATTTGGCTAAACTTTAATTAAACTAAAACTTGGTTGAACATTGGTTATTTAACCTTGGTTAAACTATAACCTAACTATAGTTTAATCAAACCTTGGTGAAACTTTGGCTAAAATAAACCTTGACTAAAATATAACTTAATAATAATTTGATTAAACTTCAATTAAATTTTAATTATATCTTGATTAAATTTTTGTTAAGCTTTGATTAAACTAAAATTTGGTTAAATCCTAACTAAATTAGAACATGGTCAAACATTGGCATAAACTTGGCTAAGCTAAAATTTGGTTAAACCTTTGCAAAATAAAAATTTGGCTCAACATTTGCCAAACAAAAAACTCAACTAAACAAAACCTTGGCTAAATTAAAACTTGGTTAAACCTTGGCCAAACTAAAAACTTAGCAAAACCTAATCTATACATTTTTCTAGACTTAAAATAATTAAAATTAAACTTAGGCTAAATCTAAACTAACCAAAACTAATCCTAAGTTAACCTTAGCTAACTAAGGTTATTTAAGTTGATATTATAGGTTATGCTAAGTTGGCTTATTCAAATTTAGGTCAACCTAGGCCTATTTTAGGATTATCTAGGCTAACCTACGCCTTTTATGTTAATTTACTAACCTAGTTTATGTTATAAGGTAATCTAGGATGGCCTAGTTTATGACAAAGGTCATGCATTTGAAAATGACTACAAGTCATGTAGTCATAATTATAGTCATATAAATGGTTATGAATATTATCCACATTCGTTTAGTTGATTAAATTTGAACTATGGCAACAAGAAGTCATAGTCATAAAAACCATGTTTTGGCATTGTGGTTAATTGTGATTATTTATATGCATGAATGTGATCGGAACGTAGAGTTTTAATTAGTGGTTTTGAAGTGAACATGAGCATTACATTGGGGATTGTCATATATAGTGCTTCATTGTCGTATTATAAGTTCATTATGAAAAAATCATGTTTGCGAAGACTCCATTAATTTGCAACTACATCATGTTTTGACCAACTATATTATAATTAGATTGCAACTTTGTGTGAGAAATATGATCATTTTTTGATATCAAATTTCATGCTAGAAAATGAATAGTTGCACATGAGTTCTAGGAAAGTTGCAAGGGTATGGAATATTTTTAATGTATTTTTTGTCAATTCCCTTACAACTATAGTATAACTAAATTTTAGTTGAAAATTAACTAGTTTATGACTAATTTTTCACTTTCTAATTGAATTATTGAACAATTTAATGTTGAACATCATCTTGAAGATTCATCCATTTGCAATTGCTTTAATACACAATTTTGACAAAATCAATCTAATTGGAAAAACCTTAAAACTTTCCATGTATTTTTAACGTTATAAACTAAAATTATAACATTAGAAGTTCAAAAGTTTGCATTAAAAGCTTCCATTGCATCATCTTGTTTGAAATAATTCTTTATTTCAATGAAGTAAATCTTAAAATTGTTATGGAAAAACATAAACATCTATTACGATTTTTTTTGGAGCCCAACTTTATTTTGCACATTAGTTTCCAAGACTCTTTTCTTCTCAAAGATTATAGCATTGGCAAGGGATTATTGTTTTTCTAATCCTTCTTATCTTTGGATGAAGCTCTATGGGAAGTGCAGCAATAGCTTTGCTTTGACCCATTTCTACAACCTTTTGCATTACATTTTGGAAAATTTATAGTTTTTTGATCTAGGGAATGTAGGATAAGAATGAAGTGAGGTCCATTTAAATCAAATTCAGCGATGTAATTTTATTTTTTTCTTAATCACTTTTCTTTTGGTGAACCACATTGAAATTCATATTAGCAACTTTTCAAGTCATTTAGAAGTTTAAAATGGCACTTTTGTAGATGAACATCCTTCTATTTAGTAGTATACACATTGAGCTTAGATCAAGCTCACCTAGCCCTAATGTTGTCCCACCCATTAACCAATCAACTCTATCATAAAAGCTAGAGACAGAAAGGATCTATGTAGCTAGTGTGATGACCAAAATTTGAATCTTAAAAGCAATAATACATATGAAGCAGCTATGCACTATAGTAGGTGTCATCACTTCATTGAACCACACCCAAAATACCATGTCAAACTTGTATACCTACCTTTGAATTGTGATCGTCTTTTGTCATGAGACCATGCCTACAAACTATAATTGCATCAATTGGTTCCACACCCAAATTACCATGTCAATCTTGTTTTACTTCCAATTGCCATTGTCTTTTGTCATGAAACAATGCCTACAAGATATAATTCCATCAATTGGCTCCACATTCAAATTACCTTCTCAATCTTGTATACCCTCCAACTGCCATTATCTTTTGTCATGAAATCATGTCTACAAACTATAATTGCATCAATTGGCTCCAACCCAAATTACCACCTTAATCTTGTATACCTTCCAATTGCCATTATCTTTTGTCACGAGACCATGCCTACCAACTATTTGCATCAATTGGCTCCACACCCAAATTACCATCTCAATCTTGTATACCTTCCAATTGCCATTGTCTTTTGTGATGAGACCATGCCTACAAACTATAATTCCATCAATTGGCTCCACACCCAAATTACCATCTCAATCTTGTATACCTTCCAATTGTCATTGTCTTTTGTGATGAGACCATGCTCACAAACTACAATTCCATGAATTGGTTCCTACAAGTGTCCGATTCATGATGAGTGTGTTAGTTCCTAATGAGTTACAAACCTAATTTCAGCTCAAATTACATCAAATGTTCTTTTGTCATTTGAATGAGTTATCAATGTAGTTTTGGGTCAAATTAAGTTGTCTTCTCAATGACAATAAGTGGCAAGTAAGGGGGGTTTATTCATTCACTTCAAATCAGACAAGTTGTTAAAGGCCATGTCTACCATTGAAGATAATTGTTACTTTTCAAGTTTAACAACTTGAACTTTTAACCATTTCCTAATAACTCCAATAGAAAAAAACCAACCATTAGAAGAATGGATATTAATTTAGAGAATGTTTTAACCAAATGAACTTCAAACTTGAGCTTTAATTACATTTTTATCCAACAATGTAGATCATGGAGGTGGCAACTTTAGCTTTGAGCACATAGAATTACATTTCTATTGCCTATTTCTTTCCCACAAGCCACTTGTTTTGTTATCACACGAAAATTTCACTCACTCCACCTTAGGGAAGTAAAAGATGCCAAAGTAGCCTTCTAATTGTTGCTTTTATGAAATTGTAACATACAATAGTTGCAAGGAAACCTAAAACAAAGAAGTGAAAAGCAATAATGATAAATATTTTGATTAGGGTAAAGCATAATCAAATATACACTTCATGATCCTTGTTAAAAAAAATGTAAAGTAGACATAGACTAAGTCTTAACATGTATATTAAAATTTCAAATATTATTTATTTCAATGATTAATACAAACACATTCTTTCAATTTATGTCAATGATTTTGAAAAATCACATTTTAAAATAGATTTAAATAGGATTTTCAAAAATGCAAGTAAATTTCTTTTTAACTTTGCAAGTTGTCTAAACAAACAAAATAAACAAATAATCAAATGAAATATTATAGTTTCCTACTTTCTTGGTTAATGCCACTTAAAGATTTACTTATGCACTTTCAACTTCCAAGGTAAAAATAATAAATATCAATCTTTTAATGTAAAAATATTTTTGAACACAATTCCACCAGTCAATTTCAAAAATACTTTTGACCTACTTTTAGTACACTAAAGTTTTTCAAACTTTGTATACAACATACTATGCTTTATTACTCGAATAACAATGCACGTTTCATGGAGTTAGCAACTTCCACTATGCAATTGCACTACATAAAAGAGAGTTGTCAATCATATGCAAAATCGTCCAAATGTAACTTGACTTCACATTGGCAGTTCACACTCACTGTGCAATTGAGAAATCCCAGTCTCTAATCATTGATAAGCTCTCTAATGATACATAAGCATGATGAAGGACACAAACAACTATCACTTCCATGTCATGATCTAGAGTATGATAATTACAAGCTCTTGCACTTACATTGTTAGCAAGATCAAACACCTGCACCTCAGTCCTCGATGTTGTCACTCAATCCCAATGTACATTTATCTATGCAATATATAGGAAAAAGGTTACATACGATGCAGGTGACCCTCTTATTTACGTGGTTTGTTGGAGCATCAATGTCACCATACTGCATGAGGTCAGAAACGACTGCTTGCCTGCGGAGGTATTTATGTCCCATCTGAATCTGTCAAAAGGATGCTTTCTTCTAGCGATACCGACGGTAGGTAGGGGTATACATGGAGCTCTTGGCATATGCCAAAAGGTCCTTAGGCTGTGGCAGTCGCGTAGCCAAGCCTGCACACATTGATATCAAATGCAAAGATCAGGAATGTTCAATCATTTCTCCCAATTACTTTGACAAACAAAAACCAGGTAGTGATGAAACAAAATTTCAATTGTCATTTTCTAGACCTCTGGATATCTCGTTACTTACATTTTGGATATATGCCATTTTGAGCAAAGCACAGATTTTGAACACCTGGACAAGCCAAAGCTACATAGAAATCCCATGAAAGGGTGAGAGGTGCCATACCGAGCTCGTATGCCTTGGCAGCCACTGCAGCACCAATATGTGCAGATATGCTTCGGATTTCACTGAAGGCTGGGAACAATTGTCTCCTTGCAAGATGCTCTGGCCTAATTTCTGAAGCTAGTGATTCAGCTGCTCCACACAAACCCAATGTTCTTCATAAGCAACTGGCAGAAGTGAACTTTGCAATTGGTGGCAAATCTCATGCCATATAGCAAAGAAAAGTCAGAGGGAGTTGCACTTCTTTGTGTGAAATGAAGAAATATGGACATGCATACCTGCTGCCAGGAACATGTCGTCATGAACTCGAATTGCTCCTGAGATGACACAGCCAAGGCCCATGCCAGGGAAAATGTAGCAGTTGTTGGACTGCACAAAGTGAAGAGCAAAAATCAATCCATCCCCAACAAAATATGTTACAATAGTAACACAAAGGAACATAGACTTTTTTTCAAGCTCATTGATTGATAACACCATCAAGAGCTATGCTTTCAGAAAGAGCATGGCCTTGCTGTCAATTCCTTCTGAACATCAAATAACCAATGAACAATGGTACCATGAACTCTTTAACAAAGCAACCTGACTGCACGAAGTGGAAAAATCGCCTGAATAATATATCATACCTGGGCTATGACAAATTTTTTGCCTCCATAAGTGACAGGAGGAAATGGACTTCCACTAGCAAATATACACTTCCCCTGCAGCACCCATTCAACTTATGCATTACCATCAAGCACAAAAGGCAGTTACCTGCCTGTTTGATGAGAAATCCAGTTATGAAAGTTTTGTATAAGAAGGTTAACCGTCTATCCATAGGGTAACTTCAACAAATGTAAATAGAAGGAAATGATCAAAATCAGGAGAAAAGTTGCACCTACCTTGGTGTACTCAAAAGCCTGCTCTGCTGTGCACTCAGACTTTGATGTTGGATTTGAAAGTGCAAAAATAATTGGTAACTGCAATACATGTCCATGCCAAGAGGTATTTGTGAACTGGCTTCATCTGGTTTTCCAATTAGTATCTGGAGAAAAATGCTGTAAAGACTTTGCATCCCTGAGCTACTGAGTCCATCAAGCCATTTCAATGACACTCACAAACTCAACTTCATTTTTCTTTTGACACTCATGAACTCATGACTTCATTTTTCTTCGACAAAAGACATGCATTACACAGCAGTGTTCTGGGTGCTGAAGTACAGACAATAGGCAGACTAACAAAGGTTCTCACTTCCTGGTAAGATGCCATTTCTTCCAGTCCTTCCTTGGTGAAAGCACCACCCTGTCCAGATGTCCCAATGAGTGCTTTAGGTTTGAGTGCCTGCTTGCCATGCCACAATGCAAAGGCAACACACAAGAATATCAGAGTCTGCTACCACAAGTGATATAAAAGTCACAGTAGGAGTGCCACCAAGTCTGAACACCATGCCAACAGGTTCACCCAATACATCATTGTGCCATGGTAGTTGAGAAGATCTTCACACATCATCATGACAAAGAAGAAAGAGGAGAAAAATGAAAAGGTCATTAAGAGAAGATCGGGTGAGCTATACCTTGACAGCAGAAACCAGGGTGGGACATGCAGGATGCTCATGTGCATATGGCTTCTTGAAGTCTCGCAACGACTCATAACGTGCCTTTGTAACCAGTCCCTGCAAGATACCCAACCTAATGTGATTACAGAAGATCAAAAGAGATGAATAAGAGAAGCAGCATCAAGATTTGGGAGTGTGAAACTTAAAGAAAATAAGGCCATGTATGGTACAACAATTAGCTAGAGGATGAGGATCACCTTTGAGTCCATGAGATAGATGCTCTTCCGTGCTTCATCCAGTGGTTTCTTTTCTTGCCTACTAATTTCCAATGCCAATATCTCTGCAATGCCACTTCCAGCCTGCATACAACACAATGCAATCAGTATACCTCCCACTAGCACTGGCACTAAGTTTCATCACTCAAACTTCAAATATATCAAGTGCTTTGCTTATCTATCAAACAATGCAGGTACTCAGGGATCTTCCACTATTTCTACAAGCAAAGAAGATATTTCTATTAAAGCCTATGTGAAGAAGCTATGTACTATAGAATATGTGAACCTCTGCTCAAAACTTTGCAGAGAGATTGAAGTGAGCTCATAAAACATACCTCACCAGCCCCAACAAACAGATATGTCTGATCGGAAAGTGAGCCTCCTGTTATACGCAATGCTGAGTGGAGTCCTGCCAGTGCCACTGCTGCTGTGCCCTGGTCACCAAGTAAACCGACAATGTCATACTGATGCTTTCTGCCAGTAAGATAGTCTGTGTTTCTGGCTCCTTTGAAGGTCATATCAATCAAGAACATGCATATTATGACCTTTTACAGCAATTTGAATTCTATCCCACAAATGTTCTGGCATATGCTGGTATGGGACAAGAATACAGAAACCCATGCAACCACTGATTTCAATCTCTTAAAACTATCATGTCTGAGTACAGATTGATAGATTGTGAAAATGCTTGGCTTTGCTTACTCAAGATAGTCTGGTCAACATGGCAATTGATGTGGTTGCATAAAACTGTGTTTAGGAGAACTTCACTAGACACCCTCTGAGATATCTATGCTCAGTGTAAATATGAAAACTCAAATTAGTGAAGAAGTCAAATCAAGCACCTGGATGTCATCATTGAACACAAGATGGGTTGTATTGTACTTTGCTAGCAATCGAAATGCATTATGGTTTGCAAAATCCTCAAACTGCATTGGGTGTTTATCAGATGAACAGAGGTCAGAAGATGAGAGTAAAAGCAGAACCATCCCCCTCTGTCATGTGCTTATGATGCACCAAATGTTATCAATTCCTGCTGTCAGAGCCAAAATGCAAATTGCACTACTGTAATTATTATATTGTGCCATTGTGCACAGGCAAACATCTAGCCTGTGAATGCCTTCTTCTCACCATGCAGTGAATTCATGTTCTGTGCTATCTCAACAATCTCACTGTGGAATGGCAAACTCAAACTCTGTCCTTTCTAGCAATTCTAACTTTCCCAACTCCATTTAATGACCCCGACAATTCCACAGCATGTTTCATGACCGGAATACCTTTTTGTCATGGTAATCTGAGCAAGCCCATGTCCATAGAGAGTCTCCAGTTTTGGACAAGCAATTGACAGTCAGATGCATTACCTGGACAAGCACTTTCTCTCCATAGGCTTGCTTGGTAGCTGTCATGAACTCATGGACCAGATCATCATACTCCTGCACATCCAAGAGGTGACTAAAATGTCCTGGTTGATGTCCCCAACAGCTTCAAAGGCAAAGAAAGAACAGGGCAGGATGAATCATGCAAAAAATAGATAGGACACCTGGCCAGTGGTACGCTTCTGGCACAATCCAATGTAGAATGGATTTTTGAGTAGAGACTCTGTATTGGTCCCCACATCAATTACCACAGGAAGTGTCTGAAAACCCACAAAGCCAATTCTATTAAGTCCTCAACTATTCTGCGTTATAGACAAAACTCCTCAACAATAGAACAAGGCAAATGTCTCAAAAAGCTCAAATCTAAGCATGCCTTGCACAATCAGAAACATGAACATCAAATACTTACAGTGGATGGTCTAATTCCACCAAGTGCAGCATACAGTGCCAGTTTTCCAATTGGAATTCCCATTCCCTGCCATTCCACCCAACTCAAATGTCCAATGTAAGAGAGCAGCAAAGCACTATTGGAAAATGTGATGTTTCTCTGCCAGTTACCACAGATGGAACACTTCAGTGTTGATACTGCCCTGAACATGTCAAAATATGATTTCTATGTATATTATTTAGTGCTTGTTGCATGAAATTACATAAGATTGTTGCCCATTGTTTTTCATTGAAACATTCATGGGCATTCAAAAGATTCAGACACAATAAACTTGTCCTCTTGTCCATCAAGACATGGCTTGCTTCATGGGTCATGGTTGTTTCTCAAGTGACTGTCAATTGAGCATTGTCTCAACCAAAACAAAGCTCTTGTTGAAAGTCAATGATGGAACTTCAAAGTTGCCTTAACAGAAATGCAACACCTTACTAGAAGAAACCAAGGGTGAAAAAGAGAGAGAGGATGGGGGACCTGGACTCCAAGATCACCAAGGCCAAGGATACGTTCACCATCAGTAACAACAATGACTCCAACATCCTTTTCTGGCCAGTTTTTCAAGATATCCAGCACTTTACCCCTGTTGAAGTATCATAATGCATCAGTGTTGGTGAAATGACTAAAGACCTGAGGGTAAACAACATCTAAGCTATGCAGGAGTTATCAATGCTAGTTTGAAAGGGGCTTGCTTGCCCTCCTCTGCAGTCTTTCTTCACAACTTTGCATTCACAAGTGCCATGGCCAATGATGAATGTACTTGTCTTTAAGGCTGATATAAACACCACGGGGACGCCGAAAGATGCTGCCAAATTTTTGGCATGCTTCTCCAACAGTTGGAGTATAAATAATTGGCAGCATCTCCTCCACATTCTCAATCAACACCCTGTAAAAAAGTCGCTCATTTCTTTCCTGCCTCACCAATGCATCCAGCATGCTAATGAAAATTAGCCACATTCAAGTGAATATTTTCTATACCTTCCAATATCAAAAGGTAATTTCCAAAGAAAGTAACTACCAGAACCCACATAGATAGATTGTTCCTAGCTTTAAAGGTTCCACAATCAAACCACAACCAAGGTGCAAAGTCTTGAAAGTGAAGTGCAGGCCAAGTTGGGGAGTGAAGGCTGGAGACATAGACAGTGACAAGAGTTTAGCTGCACCTGAAGGTCCATAATGTCCACATACTTCTCCAAAGGAGTTTCATATTGCCTCAAATTGTGCAATATGCGCTCCATCTGCCAAAAAAATTGCAATGTCCAACAACAATACTCAATCAGAAGTGGGAAATTAACTCAAGAACAATTTCTTCCATGGAAATAAACATTGCTATCTTTAAGTGTGCAAAACAAAACCAAAGAAGCTGAAAAGAACAAGTTCACTATAATCTAGAGCAAAGCAAACCGCAGAAACACAAATGAACTAGTTCAGTATGAACTAGATTTTGTCAGCTCCCAATAGCAAGCAAGCATGGCAAGGAATTGGCAATGACAGAAAGAAGTGCTCTCATTTCCTTATGCATTCTTTCTCAGACCATCACACACCTAGACACAGACTTGTGTCTGACAGACATTGACATACTTGAAGCTCTTGGCTGAAAACAGCAGGTGGAAGAAGGCCCCGCAAGTAATGAAAATCCCGTTCCTCCTCAGTGAAGGCAGTTCCTTTGTTGTAACTAGGGTCCCTTAGCAGCTCCATCCCACTGCTCCAATATCAATCCATAGATTCTTCCAACAGATCAGTCGAAGCAATCCAGACACAGCAGACAGTACACAACATATTTCTACATTCTTTATCAAGTATTGGTTCTAATCTTATGTGAAAACAAGAGGAAATAAGCAAACACAAGGGAGAGAGCATCAGAACATGCAAAGGAGAACAATTCCCTGTAAATACTCTCATTTCCCAGCTGTGTGGCCTTCAGTATACATGCTTCTCCAACACATGTAATGCTCATCTTGTGTGCAGCCAAAGGTACTAGTTTTGAGGGTAGAAAAAAAGGAAAAAAAAAAGGTGCGAATAGACATAAGCCAAGGAAACATCCAAAGAAGGAATAGCGACCTGGCAACCATGCGTGCCCAGGGAGTGACAGGTAGATCCTCTGTTGCAGCATCTTCCCCGTATGTATCATTCACACCTCCCAGAGGAGTAGCACTGGCATCCTTGTCAAGCACGTCCTTCTCCCCGCCCCGAGCCGGCTTTAGCATGGTCTCCATTGTCGCAAGAAGTTAATACTCCAAAACTCCTGTGTATCACACAATTCATTTAAGGCTTCGACTACAGTGTCAAGATCACGATACCTCCCCAAAACACACACACACACACACACACAAATGTCTCAAACAATTATTAATTTCAGAAAACAGTTTTGCAACTATGATCCTAGATTTAAAAACTCGATAATCAGAATTCTAAATGCACTCGTCCAGCTCTTGGAAAACACAATAAAGACGATTTGCGTACAAAATGAGAAGAGGACGCAGCTGATCAGGAAGCTGATAATATTACTAAGAGCAGCAGAAAATGCTCGTGATAATTAATTTCAAGCTTCCGGATTCAACAACAAAGACCAAAAAAGAAAGCTCCTAGGAAGAATCGACAAGCAAAATGAGAAGAGGAAGCTGAGGAAAGCTGATAATACTGAGAACAACAGCAGAAGTCGCCCGTGAGAAGAATTTCAAGCTTCCAGATGCAAAAAACAAAAGCAAAACACAGACGAGTCACATTCAAAATGAGAACAACTGTAGGAAGCTGAAGAAGCTGATAATGACTAGTTGCTCACCAGAAATTCAAGCTTCCGGATTCAACCAAAAAAAAAGAAAAAAGCAAGAAAAGAAAGCTCCTTCCGAACTGACAAGCGAAGCAAAGCAACCAAAACAAGAACAACAATAATAACCTAAACACTTACTTGCAAGAGAATTTCGGATCCTGCGCAGGTGAAGCGCTGGGAGCGAGTTTAGGACAATTGGAGACGAATTGTTCGGCGAGATGAGAAGGATTTGTTCCCGATGCGCTAATGCTGCGCTACGATCGATTTATCGCGTTTTGTGAAGAAGAGCTCCGGAAGTGCAGAGAGTAGACGACGCACGGGCGGGGCCCAGGGAGTTGGGAGGGGGGGATTTCCCAAGGCTGTCAGAATGCGTTGTCGCGGTTAGAAAGAACTGGAAGGGGTAGTAGGTATTGACCTACCTACTTACCTACCTATATACCTACCTAGTTATAGGCTCTTTTGGGGCCACGCCTACAGAGAAGAGGGATGTTGTGCGCTAGTGCCTTTCTCTGCGCTGGCTGTCGACGCACAGTCCTCAATTTTTTATAAAATAAAATAAAATAAAATAATTTAAGCAATTTTTTTTTCGAATTTGCACCCCCCAAAAAACATTTTTTCGAAATTTTTTTTGGTCACCACATTGCAAAACTTTGCTAATGAAAAAAAACATTGATGTCGTCACATTGGTATCTAATCACTCGGGGAAAAAATTAATTCAGACCACCAATTCTAACGATCTCTTAATCTCATTCATTCAGCCACAATTTTTATTTTTATTTTCAAAAAACATTCTTCAAACCTATGTACCAGGGTGTTTTTCAATTAATTTTTTTTTTATGCTGGGAAAAATGTGGAAACTTTTCCCCCAGATTTTAGAAAATTGATCAAATTTACAATTTACACTAGGAAAAAAAATTCCCAAATTTTTGTCAATAATTTTTTGGGGGTAAAAGAACACTGCTGCACACAGTTGGGTTTTTTCTTTTTCTTTTTTCCACTCCAAAATTTTGTGAACTAGAAATAAGTAGCAAAATTAGTTGAATTCCCACCAGAAAAAAACAAAAAGTTGTCCCCAATAAAAAAGGAAAAAAAAATTTCAGGAAAAATAATAAAATCACTTCTCCAGACCATCCTATTCTTCCAGGGACTCTTGTGTAGGCATATTTGTCTGTATATTTTCTTCACAAATGCTATAGGCCTTGTGTATATACTTGTGTGTGTTTATTGGCAAGGAAGGATATTGTGTTTAGATTCATTATAGAGTATAGTAGCTTAAGGGATTTTGGCCCCTAGTTAGAGGTCTCTTTTTATGTGAGGATTTTTGAAACATGATATTTTGGCTTGAGTTGAAACTTGAGATTAGTTATAGAGTTAATATGATATCTTGAAGGATTTTGGTTTTTTTCAGAGGATTTTTTTGAAGATTATATTT
>Ga0116230_10004253_pt1 | contig 14039 bp, 9 predicted proteins | sample S1TSphfallax_3_FD_88678 | JGI IMG/M metagenome (GOLD analysis project Ga0116230, IMG submission 88678) | Host-associated microbial communities from peat moss isolated from Minnesota, USA - S1T2_Fd - Sphagnum fallax MG | ecosystem: Host-associated > Plants > Peat moss > Unclassified | place: USA...
AATTTTGACACGTTATTTTTTATGAGATCAAATATAAAATAAAAAAGGATTGCAATAAGGATTAAATCCTTTTCATCCTATGTGGTACATCTTAAAGGATTTACACCCATGTGGGAGCGATTGACCAACTTACTAACCTCAAGTGGTGATTTGGCATGATTCCAAAGTGGATAATATTATGTCGCAAAAGGATTTGCTTAAAAATTAGACATCTTCCCATTTGCTGGATTGTAGTTTATATTTGGTGTACCCCAAAAATGCACACCTAATTCCAAGATTGCACTATGGGAGGCTTATGAACTTGGATTCTTAAAAAAATCATAAGTTCAAATGGTACATAGTTAAATGTTGTAAAGAAAAAAGTCCATCAAAAGTAAAGAATAAGGGGAAGGAGTTTGGTAAAAAAGTTACAAAAAATGAATACAAAGGGAAATGAATTTCTTGTGAATGTTCCCATATGCCATAATATCCTTCCTTTAGCAAATGAATAACCTGATGAGGCATTCACTATTGGGAAATAACATGTTCAAACCATTTGAGTTCCTATTTTTTCAATTTCCACCCTAAACACATAGCATGATTCCTTCCCCTCGTTGGAATTCCCTTTGTTTCGCCCCAACCCAATTGGTTTTGTCATAACCCTAACCTCGAGCTCGCAACCAAGGCAAGGGGTTGCAAGGTTGTGGGCCAAAAGGGAAGCCCGGGAGTCATGCCGCATGCTCCTAAGAGTGCAAGAAAGTGTGAGGGAATAGACCCTCACACTCCCAAGGGAACTCCCACTTTGGGAGTTGGAGTTTCGATGGACTCCCGAATGTTTAAAAAGCGATTGCAGGGGTCAAAACCCAATTGATTGAAAAGTTATTTATATCATTGGAAAGATATTGAAACATAGATGTCTAAAATGGGCTCGTATGACCCATTTTGATATTCAAAAAACAAGTTATGGCCAATAGAAGGGCCGAGAGTCGAATGGGCAGTTTGACTCCAGACCACTAAAAATCAAGAATCGACCCGATTTTCTTACGTGGAGGTAGCGTGCGACATACCTTTGGAAATCTCTTGACAAGGGCTATGGCTTTGCTTTAGACCTTATTTCAATCAGAGGTCTACACACGAAGTTATGGGCCCCCAAAGTTGCAGGAATCCCAACTTTGGCAATTTCGGGATTCCCACTTGAGAGTCCTGAGACAAAATGTCATTTGGATGTGGGCCTCGTGGAAAGGCACATAGTATATTGTAAGGGCGAAGGTGGTGGCTTCCTTCAAATTCGGGCCGTGGTGAGTCTTGTGAGTTCGAGTTGCTCGTGACTCGTCCTAGCACCAAAAGTGCTCCAACTATGCACTAATCACTTTGTGTTGGTTTTGTGCAGGTGCGTGTGAGTAATTAAAGCTTGTCAAATCTTCCTAGTCCCATCCTGAAGCTCCAACACGCCCCTCTACCCCTCCAAAGTGCTGCAAACCAAGGTGCATGCCCCAACTCCTTATTCTTTCGTTGTTTTCAGTTTGGACTCGCATTTGGATCCCTCAAGGAGTTGGGAGCACGTCAGTGATAATGAAAATAGAAGAAAAAACTCATGTATCCCATCAAAAGGTAGGTTTGTTTAGTGAAGTGCGAAATGTAACCTTATGGATGATGTTGGGTTGTTTGTTACAAGTGGTCGTGTAATAGCTTGTAACCTAAGGGAAGTAGTTCATGATAATTAACTTGTTGAAGATCATGTCATAATGAATATTTTATATTGCTTAAATAATGTTTTAGTGGTTATGACAATTTGGAAATGGTCGTTGGCTCAAACGATTGTGGATGGGTACTCCTTAAGGCAACTTCTCATATATTATGATGAAAACAACATACCAACTATTGATGAGAAGGGAAAAATTGGTGTAAGGAAAAAACAATATATTTTTAAGAAAAGGAAGTGAAGTGTTGGACATTTTGATCACTTAGTGTTAAGGATTGAAAAGTTGTTTTCCTAGGAATCTATTCTGAATGTGAGTTTTATATTATGTTGTACACAAAATTGTTGTCGACACTTTCCTCATGAGAAGACAACATTGTTGAGAAAAGAATTTTGGGGTTTTTCCTTTGAAGAATGCAAAGTGTATGGCATGGATATTCTAAAATGGTTGCATGTGAAAGAAAACATGAAGGGTGAAAGTTTATCATGATTCAAGAAATAATCATTTGTGAAATGACGTGGTATAAGATCATTGGTTTGTCCAAATCGACATACATGTTATACAAAATAGATTCTAAGCGAGGATGTAACGTTTGTCTTTACCTCACAATAACAAAGGTTCACATAAATTATAAATTTGAACCAAGTAGGCAAAATAAAATGTTCAATCCTTGATTGACTTGAGTGCTAACACAATGTTGCATCAATTGAAAAGAATCAAAAATGGTAGATTGGATGTTCAACGATTGTTATTGATATGTGGAAGAGCCTTTGAAAGCGAAGTCATGAAGTAAATGATAGTGTATAAAATTGAAAGGAACATGTGAATGTTATGTATTCCTTTCAATTTATTTCTCAATTGTAAAATTGTGATGTGTTAATTCATTTTTTTCAAATTAAATTTTCGCATATCAACAAGGAATTAAACATTGGAGGTATTTCACAATCTGTGATGAGCATATTGAAGAAGAGACACCATCTCAATGTTGATGTAAGAAAGAAAGGCTTTGTTTTTGCCAAGTGTATTATGTGTGAATCATTGAAGGATTTAATATCAAATTGGGAAAAAATAGCAATGATGTGAAAGAATATGAACTAAAGTTGTGAAAACACTTTTTACATCAAGAGTTGTGCAGAAATTTGTACCATACTTGGAGATCCGAATCTATGCATTCCAAAGATGAGTTCCTATGCATTATCCAGGACAAAATGGATCATGCAAAAATTGCACTCCCAAGGTTGCAAGTAACAAACAAAATGATTTGTGGGCTTGTACAATTGCCCATTATGTTGATGGGTATGATAGTTCATGGTAATGGCGATGAAAGATATGCATAATATTCCAATGAGTAGTGGCTTAATGATCCTAATTTTACAATTGGGTCCTTGTTGCAACTCATTCAAAGTTTGGAAAAAGTTTTAGCTTGTGAGTTCAAAATGTTGTTTGACCCTCCCCAAAATGTGTTTTTTGCATGTCTTTTGCAAGGCAAATCTTTCTCTACAAATGAATTAAAAACACCAAGTGAAAGTGTGGGACCTAAACTGTTGCCAAAAAAATTCTTGCTTCAAATGGACAATTGTGTGAAGGACAAAAAAAAAAGTATTTATTAACATTTTTATTGTTGTTGATGTAAAAGGAAGTCTTTTAGGAAGTTAAATTGGGATTCCTTGTGGTTGGTCATACACATGAAGATATTGATGGATATTGTCCAAAAAGTTAAAAGAATAGAACAATTATATTTTGGTTGATTTGATGAAGGCTTTCATGGTCTCACAATAGAAACCTTTCATTTCATAGTTGATTCAAGAAATTCCAAATTTTAAAACTTGGGTCTTTGGTTGTTTAAAAGATGGTCCAAAAACCTTGGTAAAGCATACTTATATGCATTTTTTTAGATTTTTTGTGAATTTGTTTAGTTGGCTTGTGATGTAGTGCAAAGTTTCACCAACTAATAACGTTTGGAGTCCCATGGAGGGGCCTCCAATCCAATTATGGAAAGCTAATGCGGATGGATCTCCAAAGTTGCCTACTTTGGGTCCCTAACCCTGTTTCATATCACCCAATTTGGGGCCATGATGCGAAGAGGTCGGTGGGGAGGGAAAAGTTTATCAATGTTGGATTATCCAAATACGTGGAATTCTATAAATAAGGCATGGAACAAATTGCAACTTATGTGATGAAGATGAGTTCATATGTCGATTACTCGAAGGATATTTTATTTCATTTGTCAAAATCTTTGCATGCTCAAAGGTCCACTCTTTTGGAAGGATTTTGGTCTTCCAATAATTGGAAGTTGAATTATGCAAGAGTTGAATTATTGTCCACAAGGTCGGTTGTTGATTAAGAAACATGTTCATTCATCCTTATTGTGGGCCTAAGAACTTGAAGATAGTTCCTGCATACACCATGTTTAAAGATCTCAACAATGGAGATTTTTTTTTCCCATGAGGCCTCATGATCCTCTCTTTGTTTTTGTTTGGTTGGGAAGAACATAGATTGATGTTGTCAAGATTGATCAAAATGAAAAATTCAAAATGGTGAAGGTGCAACGGTGGGTGCTAATGAAGAAAGGGTCAAATTCGAATGAATGACATTTATACAAAGATTGTTGGAATGGCAAGTGGAAATGTAATTTGGCATATCCATAATAGTGGTTTGAGAATTTAGGTGTTCTTTTCTCTTTTCTTTCACGAAAAAATATGATAAACAAAAGTCAAATTATACTATTCCTAATAGTTTTTTTCAAATGAAAGTGAATCTTGAGGCTATTAATGCATCCAATAATTTGTAAAATATGTTGTTGATCCAGATAAAATATTTTTTCTTTCTTTATGTGTTTTTGACATTTAAATCATGATTTCATTTTTTTTAAATGTTAACTTTTATTATTATTTTTTGTGTTATTTAATGAATTTAAGTATACATCAAATTATCCACAATTTTTTTAATATCCATAATTATTAACAATCTATTAGATCTTTTTCATTGCTAACATTGGTGTTTTTAAAGTGTGTGAATTTTTTGATAATTGTGTTTATAGGTGAAGTTAAAAATTGGACCTCTAATTCTTCACTTTTCAAACCAATAATCTACTTTGTTGTGCTTGGTGGCCACAAGGACAAATGGTATATCAAATTTAATCTACTAAGAAATGTTTCACTATGAGCACCATTTTTGGATTCATAGATAGGCATGGTAGATAATCATGGATTCATGGATAGGCACAATTACCTTTGTTGAAACTCAAAGTATTGAGTTTATTTTTGTGATTATTGGCTTCATTATCAATACATTTTTATTATTTTTATTTGATGTATCATTAGGCAATGAAATATAATATAATCTTTGAATTGTCTTAAGTTTCTTTTTGTCACTTGTTGAAAAACTATTGTTGTGTTTTGTATTTGACAAGGTCTATTATTTAATCAATTTGTTCATCATAAATAATTATGAGTAAAACGTTCTTATAGTCATGAACAATGATCTTTGTTGTTACACATGAACCTTAATCTCTAATGCCCACCAAATGTCTATTTTTTCCTTTTCATGGCATTGACTTTTAATTTATTATGAATTTTTTAATTTTTTGGTTCTTTTGTGTTTGATGTGGCACATTTTTAAGCAATGTTTTGATCATAAAAAAATATGTGTGGCATTAAGGAATTTTTTTATTGTAGAAATTTGTGTGTATATTCTTAAATACTAACTATCAATAATTATTTTTGGGGACTTAACCCTAATCCCTAGTGGCCACCATGCATCTACTTTTTTCTTTCATGACATAGAGTTGCCAAATATAATTAATGATTTTATTATAATACGAGCAACAACTTTGCATCCATAGACATTATTGTGATTAATGAATTGACACATGTTGTGTTTAGTTCTTTTAATTTAGTAAATATAAATTTTTTTTTTCATGAACAAGGAGCACAATTTGACTTCCAACCTTCATAATGAATAACCTATAATTTTCGTTTAGTGGGCATTAGGCAAAATGTATATATGGATGTAATATTGTTATTTTTACTTGAATGTAAGGTTACATTTCTTAAATCCAGTGGCCACCAAGTAAAGTTCATACCATCCACTAAGTTGGGTAAAGTCCTAAATTAATAATTTAATCCTAAATTAATTAAATATGCGTAACCACAATTTAGAAGTTGAATGAAAATAGTTTAAAAGGAGTTTTGACATTAAAAGTATAATTTGAAATATTTTTTAATCACATATTTTGGGATTTTAAAAAATTTAACACCTTAACATGATAGTATTAAAGAATTTTTTTTTTAAAAAAAAATTGAAAGAAATATTTAATATTTTAAAATAATATTCGAAAAATAAAGTAGTGGTCTAAGGGGGCATGTGTGGCTCCTAATAACATGGTTAGACCCTTTGGTGATAACCTTGTTGAAAACATCCTTGGTGATAGTCTCAAAACCAACATAACCAGCATCATTGGTTTGATAGGTAAGGTACTTGCCTCCAACAACTAAAAATGCAAGATACATTTCTTCCTCACCACCATTGAAATTAGAAAACTAGTTCACATGGAGGGTGTCAATGGATAAAATGAAAAGAAAATTGTACTTATCAAATGTTGGATTTTTCATATTTAGTAAAGGGATCATAATAAAGCTTGAACAATTCTTGTTGGGCTAGCTTGATAACGTACACAAAGTTTTTGACAAACACATTACCTTCTACAAATTTTATCAACATATATATGCACACATTCAAGCAAAGCAAAATGCATGGTAGCCCTAAAATGAGCTCGACATCACATAATGTATTCAAGTTCTTCAAAACAACCTCATTCTTTGTAAATTGAACATGAATCTTGATAATAAAAGGGGTGCACATATGTATATAGGACCTAAAAACCATGTCGAATAGTAATGGAAACTATGAACTTTTCTACATATGTTTTTTTCTTGACATTTTGAAGTTATGCTAATCATTCCAAGTTGTGATAAATGACTAATATGAATGTTGAAAAATTGAAATTAAAATTTCATTAAATTAAATTTTGGGTTTGGTAAGGGACTATTATAATAACATAATTTGATGATAAAAAAATTAAAAAGATAGTAACCTATTACTCACATTCAAGAAACACTCACAATTAGGTTGTCAAAACTGACGTGACGTTGCCATTTTGCGTTGGGTGTCACATTGTCATCTATTTTGATGTGCCCATCACATTTGTCAAAAAAGACGCATGAAATTTTTTGTTGACACTTAGGTAGCCCTTAATAGAAATGGTGATTGAAAATAAATTTCAATTGCTAATACTACAACGACCAAAAATTGGTGGCCATAAGGTTAGCGATTTTCAACTACCAACCCTATGATGACCGAAAATTTGGGGTAGGGGATGATTTCTTTTTTAAAATGATACTATTTGCATTACCCCTTTTTGGCGACTGAAAAATTTTAGTCACCATTTGACATACATTCATTATTGAATGGCGACTGAAAAGGGTGGGGTTGCTTTCCCTTTTGGGAAGAATTACCACCATGGTCCAATGGTGTGGGTTTGTTGGATGGTGACCAAAATTCTTCAATCACCATCTGACGATGTAGATATTCCAAATGGCAATTGAATTTTTTCCGTTGCTTTCAGATACACACCCATTTTGCAATGGCGACCAAAGTTTTTTCAATTGCCCAAAAAGGCATGGGGGAAAAGGCATGAAATGACAATAAGAACAAAGGGAGGGGGAAAAATTGGAAAAAAAGAGGGAAAAAAGGTAATAAGAACAAGGGGAAAAAATAGGCAAGACTAATCAGAGGGAGAAAAGAAAGAGCAAGATGAAGAAAGAGGGAAAATGCGGGGGGTGGGAACAAAAGAAGAAAGGAAAAAAAACACAAGGCAAAATTGAAAGAAAAAGGGGAAAATAACAAAAAGGGCGGGTTAATAACTAAAGAATAATAAAAGAACGGAAGGGGGGATGAAAGAAAACAAAATAAAAGGTAGGGACATACCAAAAAAAAGGAGGGGGATTGGGGACAAAAAAAACAAAAAAACAAGCAAAATAGGGGAGGGGGGGGAACCAACAAAAAAGGGGAAAAAAAACAAATGATGGGAATAAAGAAAAAAACAAAAAGAAGGGTTTTCATGAAATGCCACATGAATTCATTTGGCCTCATTGGATGGTGACCAAAATGGATTCGGTCGCCAATAGATTCGACTACCACCGTTGGATGGTGAACAAAATGGGTTTGATCACCACCATTAGATTCGGTCATTACCATTAAATTTAGTTGCCACCATTGGATGGAGTCTAAAAAAGGGGGAATATGACAAACCCCCTTTTGCTTGTTTCAATCACCCACAAGGATGGGCAATCAAAAAAAATATGGTCACCATTCAATTGCCATAATTTCTCAAGTTGAATCCCTAGAAAAGGGGGCATGCCACATGTTTTTGAAATCCTTTTGACGAAAGTTTTCCCAAAACACATTATAACCCCTTTTTGTGGAGACTGAAAAAATTCAATCACCATATGAAAAATAGTGATAATAAGATGGTGCTTGAAATTTTTTGATGGCCACACCTTATCCCATTTCGGTCACCCCTTATAGGGACAGAAAATTTATAGTTGCCATAAGGATGGACGATTGAATGAAATTTGGTCAGGACCCCTTTGTGGCAATCAAAGAGTTTCAGTCGCTATCTAACACACCCACAACATTGGATGGCAACCTAAATTTTTCAATTACCTAGAAGGGAAAATGAAGCATGAAATGAATTTTTTTTCCAAAATTATAACACAGGCCCCCACCCGTATTAATTGGCATTTGATGATTGGGGAATGTTGGATGGCAACTAAAACTCTGCAGTTATTGAAAGGAGGGGGGACACATGTAATATCATTTTTGAAAAACAAATCATCCCTACCATGCCCTCTTGGGCAATTGAAATTTTTTAATTGCCATCCAATAATAGGGATATGTTGAATGGTGACTAAAACATTTTGGGTACCCCCCTATGGTAATCATGGCAATCAAATTTTTTTAATTGCCACAAAAGGTTGGCTTATGGCATCTTTTTTCAAAAGCTTTCATTGATGGCTTTTCAAAAACATGTGACATGCTTTCTTTCTTGGGGACGGATAAATTCAATCACCATCTAACATATGTCCATCGTCAAATGGTGACCAAACTTTTTTGATCACCATCCAACACACCCACACCATTTGATGGCGATCAAAAAATTTCAGTCATTAATCGATGGTGCAGGTGTGTCGAATGGTGACAAAAAAAAATTGATCACCATCTGATAAACCGCCATTGTCAAATGGTGATTGAATTTTTTTGGTCGCCAAGAAAGGGGGTTGTGTCATATGTTTTTGTCAAGGGCTTTTTCAAAACATATGACACATCCCCTTTCTGTGGTGAACGAAATGTTTTGATCACCATAAATAGGGGTGACTGAAATGTTTTTAGTTGTCACAACATTGGTGCTTGAAAATTTTCAATTGTTGTAGGGTTGGTGATTGAAAATTTTGGTTGCCAAAACGTTTGGTGATTGAAAAAATTTGGTCCTCATACCTTGTGGTGATTGAAAATTATTTTGATCATCATACCCTGTGCTGATTGAATTTTTTTTCAATTACCACAAGGTATGGTGATTGAATTTTTTCAATTGCCATAAGGTTTATGGTGATCGAAATGGGTCTAGTTTCAGTTGCCCATATGTTTGCTTCAAGTAGTTTGAGAGTGCTTATGACCTAGGTTGACCTTATTTTGATGTGATGTAGGGGTGTGTCTGCATTCAAATGTGTTCATCACATTGTAACAAATGCACGAATGTGGTGACAACCCTACTCACAATTTTAAAAATATGGAATTTGAAAATTTTAAAATTAATTCAAAATATTTTTCAAATTTTAAAATTGTCAAACGTCTTTTATCACATGCAAATGGGGCATAGTGTGCATGACATACAAAACAAAGTTGTAGTTTATGATTCAAGTAACAAAAACCCAAAGTAGTTAACATTTTTTGGTATGATTCAAAATTATGATAATTTTCAAGTTGAAATGCAAAATCTACACATTTTGAAAAATTCATATTTATTCAACAATGATTAACACAAAACATGTGATCTATTGGGCCAAATATGAAATAATGAAAAATGACTAAAAGGATTCAAAATCCTTTTGTAAAGTAATCCCATTAATTCCTTTGTGTGTACCTACACCCAAAGGGAGGTACTCAACATACACCTTCTCTACTAAAGAGATCATGGAAATCCATTGAGTTTTGACATTCCAAAACATTTTGTTGCCTTTAATGTTGATTGGGTTAATAAGTTTTTAGAATTCCATAAACTCCTTCAAGTTATGAACAAATAATGGATACAAATTTTACAATAGATATTCAAGTTAATGCATTAGATTTACAAACATAAACAAATTATTTTTGTGTGCATCATCACATTGTGATTTTCTTAGACCCCTCGGGCTTTGAAAAATCATAAGAAATATTTACATAAATATTTTCAAAAACTTTTCTTAGTGAGTACATTTATTAGGTTCCATAGATTTTTAATTTTCAATAATATCAAGAATATTGTGGATTTTGATCTTCCTAATCATTGCATTTAGAAAAAGTTTTAGGAACATCACATTGTTTCCTTTCCTTGAACTTTTTGGTTAGGAATATAAATTTGAAACAAGATTTGGGAATTTTCTTGGGAATGTTTTTCTGAAGGTAATCTGGAAGTCATATTAATTTTAGGTTTTTATTAGGTAATTAATTGAGTAAATATAATTTAGTTATGAATTTTCAAAGTTAAGGTGAAAGCACATTGAGCCCCTCCAAAATTATAGTCATATGTATAATATTTCGGCAATTAATTTTTTTAATAATGTATGGACATCACATCTTGGAATATTTTTATTTGTTTAAAGTATATTTGATTAGTTTTAGAATTCATCTAATCAATTATTTTTAAAAATTCAACAAGCATTGAAGAATTTGAATGTATGGAGTATATTAATGACAAAATAATATTTGTCACACAATTTGAAAATTTGAATATATACTTCAAAACTAAGGTTGTGGATGGAATTCTTGGGTGCATTTTTTTTTATGGTGCATGATATTGATATTGATCAATTAAATCTAGGACAATTTTTTAAAAATTTAAGTTTTCGGATGAAATTTCATTCAATTTTTATTTTTTTTGCATTTATTTGACAACAAATGCATAATAATATCATTTTTTAAAGAAAAAACCACTACCATATCAAAGAGGAAGAGATTTCATAGATGGGCATTGCATTATTTTTTTCCATTTTCTTTTGTTTGGTGATGTTTCATGAATCATAAGCATAAGGCTTTATCATTGTTGAAAAACTGTAAGTTATATACTTTGTGTACATGATTTTATCCAATCCTCCTCATCTAACCATTGAATCAAAATTAATTTTGATTCAAAATGAACTCTAAATTCAAAAATGTTGTGCAAATTCTAAAGTTTTTTACTTATGTTTAGGATAACTAAAGGACGCCATCAAGATTTTAGTTTATTGCATACTATAATACTTCCTATACATCACATTTTTTGAACAAAAATGGCTCACCCTTAGTGTGCTTTCACTCATTGAGGCTATAAATTTTTAAAGGGGCCATTTTAATTAGGAATACAATTAATTAACAATTTCCGATTTCCTTAATTCCAAAATGAATTTCAAGCCATATATTAGTGCATGCAATTGATAAACATGAAAAAAAAAAAAATTATAGTTGTGAAAACATTTAAAGTAAACATTTCAAGAAAATGATTTGGTTGTTATTGGTTTTTTAACCATTCCTTGAGGTGGTTCTTAGTGGTACCACCCAAAAATGTTTTCATCCAAAACAACGTACTCTAGTAAAAAAAAAGGAACTTTTTCTTTTAATTACAATGTAACATTGGTTTGATTGCTTTAAAAAGATGTTGTTGCCATTGCACACATATTGACCATCTTTCCCCCCAAATCCTGCAACCTTAACCCACCAAATTCCTACAAAGACTTAACCATCAAAGAAAAAATATTATTAGATGTGGAAGACATACCAATTGTTTCAATGCAAAAGAGGATGGGAAACCTCTTCCATTTTTAAACCACATATAAATGGATGGAGATCCATTGAGTGTTGTCAATTGTTGTAACTTCATATGCACTAATGGCAATGAAAGTGGCAATAAAGAATGTAGCTTTGGTAGTTTCCAACAAAACAATATGCATGAAGCCTAATGTATCAAACCTATGTTTTTTGGACACATTTTTTACTTTCAACATTTAGAACAAGGCTTGGAAGCCTTCGTAATTGTTCATAGCCTACAAATGGTTAGAATGTGATAGCTTGTGGTAAATTACACATATTTCCATTTATACTAAAAAAGGACATCAATTTAGAGTTGGTCTAGGCTAGAAGGGTGAGAATTAACAATGTATAAATGTTCATTCTTCATATATGCATTGAATTCTTATTGAAATAGTTTGAGCTAACATCAATGTGCGTGACTAAAACACCAAACATTTAAAAAGTTTAACATGTTTCAACAAGTTGTTTAATTTGGAGCTAAAAGTTTTTCTTTTCCTTCCATAGATCTACAAATTTTACATTTGATTTGGTGCACTATAACCTTTTCATTGATCAAAATCTAATGAATTATCCATCTTGAAACTTCCTTGATGCATCACATAATTGTCTCTTCTTATCATTTAACCTAGATAGGTCCTCACAATCTTGATTAGACATTGCCACTAATGATCTTTTAGCAAAAACAAAAACACAATGTCCTAATGAAGAAGATGTACTAGTTTTAGTCCATTTTGAAGGAATGAAGGTAGAGGATAAATTGGTTTGAATTAAAATTCGTGAAAATTTGCAAGGGGGCCATGGTGGTTATACATAATTCGAATGCAACAAGGATTAACCATCAAGTTTTGAAAGCATATGCCCTTATATGATAAAAGATTGAAATATTTCTATCATGAAAACTTAAGAGTTTAATTCTAAAATTCTTAGGAATTAGGTACAAAAGATGAACCTTCAAAACATAAAAATATTTAGGTCCTAGAGTCCATAATTCAATTATGATAGGGTGTGTAGTCAAATTTGGGCACATTACTAGGGTTAGGGCAATTTTGTTAACTCCTTAAGACTTGTCTAATAATTGGATTTAATGGTGGGTTTTTTTTTTGTTCTTTTGATGTTTTACATGCTAAAGTAGACAATGAAAGAGTTAGAAAAATCATGAACATGTGAGGGAGAAAGAAAATTAGCTATTGTTGTTTAGGACACAAAATGGAAGGAGTTTTGCAACTATGGAGGAGGTATGAAAGTAATAGGAGAAGGAGGAAGCAAACAAGGTGAAACTATACAAGGGAGCAACATAGTTTTTTTGGGGTGTGTGTGTGTGTGTGTATTATAAAGACCTCCAAAGATAGAAGGGGGAGATAGAATGTCTAGCATAAGCAAAAAGTGGGGATTCAAAGAAGTAAATAGCTTGAGATTGGGGAAAGACTTGGAGAATGGATCATGAGAATTTTTTTAGAAATAAATAAAGATAAGGGGAGGGAGTTTGTGGGAATGTTGTGTAAATTAGGAAGTAGTTGTTGAGTTGTTGCCATGGTTGTTGGGGGATCAAGAGGTATTTTTGTTTTAATTAAACCTTGATGAATGCTAGAAAGGGTAGAAGATAAGTGGATAATATGATTTCAAATAAAAACCAATAAAACAAGGTTTGGGTGTAAATAGTTATGGCTAAATTGTTAGTAAATGTGAATTGTTTTAGAATTTGAATTCTGGTGCTTGTTAAAAATTCACATAATACCCCTTGGTAAAATTGCCAAAGGTAGATTGAATAGACCCATTGGCAAGTTGAAAACATAATTATAATTAGGATTAGAGAGTTAATATTATGTTTAACATGCACACTAGGGTGGCGGCAAGGTGTTTAGGTGGGTCAATTTTCTAGTTTAAGCTATGTAGCTTAGTGAGGGTTTTTAGGTGCTTCGCATAGGTTTGTAATTAATTAATAATGATTTAGCTATTAATGAATTTGATTAGTTATTAACCAATTCAATAAAATATTTGTGAATTCACTTGTTTGTAGCAGCTTGTCCTTGTTTATTAAGGTGTTGCCCACTTTCAACATTTTAAATTTGTTCAATTTCATTCAAAATCTAGTAAAACAAAAAGTGAACTTGGATGCATATTGGTGTAGTGTATTGTCGCAACCCTACTTTGGCCAAGTGTGGGGGTGAAGCCCAACACTTGGAAAAAGTGAAGATTTGGAGTCCTCCGGGACTCCCGAATGTTCAAAGCTCGACAGCAAGGCCCAAAACACCTCGC
>Ga0116230_10004255_pt1 | contig 14038 bp, 10 predicted proteins | sample S1TSphfallax_3_FD_88678 | JGI IMG/M metagenome (GOLD analysis project Ga0116230, IMG submission 88678) | Host-associated microbial communities from peat moss isolated from Minnesota, USA - S1T2_Fd - Sphagnum fallax MG | ecosystem: Host-associated > Plants > Peat moss > Unclassified | place...
TATTAGAAGCTCTTGTGAACATGAGAGGTTATTTTAACCCTTTGAAATCAAGGGGTCAAATTAACCTACTTATTCCACCCTAACTTGATCCCAGATCTAGAAAAAAATGAAGATACTTCTTCCCAGGGTTAAAGAAATTTCAACACATTTATTCACCTTTTAACAACCTCCGACGCCATGTCATTTGCCAAGTCAGTTTTCATGCCTTTTGTCCAAATGGGATTGCATTAGGGTTGATTTATTCTTTCAGCTTACCCCTTTTACCACCTCAATGTGAATCCCGGCATTAGGAATTTTTCTCCAAGTGCTTTACAATGTGAGCTCCGCATGCATTACTGTGCATTACCAGTGATGATCAACTATTTTATTTTTCCTTATGTTTTCATATGGTTTTCAATAATTCAGCCTTATTTATGTCAATGTCAAATTTAATTTAAAATTCATATACATATTATGGACCTGAAAGGACACATGTTCAATTTTTTTTTCATATTGATGTTGGTGAAGTTAGCTTGAAAAGATGATAGTTATTTTCTGAAATTGTCTGTGGAATGGTCCATGGGCAACCATACAAACAATTCCCAAAAATCCCTCATATACCAGCTCTTATTACTCATCACTGGAATTCCAATTACCAATTGATTGAATTAATAAAACCCAATCCATGTTGAGTGTACGCTATTCCATACAAACCCAATTCCAACACCCCTAAGCAGAAAATGATCTTGGAATAATATGTTCCATAATAAACGCCACATTCCAAACTGAAAATAGTCTCATCACACACCCCACACACACACAAAATTGTTCACAAAACTGCTCACCTTAGGCTGAAAAGAGTGTTGGAATGATTGTGGTGAAGTGACAGACGGCCCTCCCCAGATAAGAACACTCTCCAGAGATTGATAATAGAAACCCACCTTCCAGAACAGGCACTACATAGTTAGTCCCTAGAGTGGCACCTATATAACAGGTACCTAGTAGGTAAGGAAAAGAAGACACTGTGGAGTCATGTCAAAATGCTCCAGTGCTAGAGTCAAACTAATTTAGATGGCAGAAAAGGGCCTGGGGGGGAGGGATAAAAAGAGGCTCTCTGGAGACTGGGTCATAACAGCTTTTCTCCCAAGTCAAAGATTTGAAGTATAGAAGAAGAAGGGTCTGTCTTGGGTGTTGAGTAAAGCCCCAGGGCCTCAGGCTTTATGGAGAGTAAAGACTTGCTCCAATTTTTTTTTAATTTTTATTAAAAAAATTCCTTGATATCTAGCAGGTATCATGTAAAAAACCATTAGGTACCATGAAAAAATATGAAAAAATGAGGGGAAAAAAAAACCCCCCCACTAGAATGGCTTTTTCTGGGGCATTCCATCTTTTGAAATGACCCCCCCAAACAGTAGACGAAAAAAATGCACTGGGTATTTAAATATTTCAGAATTGGAGAATCGTGGATTCCAGTTTTTTCAAAGAAATCTGAATCAAAGAACTGTCGGTTTTGGTTATTTGAAGAACCTCGACAAACTGGTGGTTTTATGGTTTTATATAAAGGCTTTTCTTTTCTTTTCTTTTCTTTTTTTCAATTTTTGAGAAGCATGATTTAATACATAAGAAACTGGTTCTTTGATTTTTTTGAGAATTTCTATGGTTATGAACCTCAAGAACCACCCTGATAACCGCCATGTCTGTTCCTGTTTTTGATAGTTGCTTGAAAATGTTTTGTTTGGTCTGGATAATATGAAGGTCTTCGATCAAGTCTATTCTGCAGTGGGATACCAGTATGGTTCTTTGACAGAACAGGTATGGTTCTTTGACATAGCCTAACTATCAGACCCTGTGAGAATAAAAACTGACTAGTGGTGCATTCACACTTGATGTTAAAGTCAGTGTTAAGTGAAAATCTAGGTGGCACCGAATGTTAAATGGGTGATAGCTTTATGTTAAGTGAATGCTAACTTAACATAAAATTTTCATTGTAAGTAAGTTTAAGTCCTAAATGATGAACATGGTATTAGGGGATTCAACACTAGAGTCTGAATGCACCATAGGTGTATAGTGTATATATTGATATTAAAAAATACATGTTAAACATCACATTTCTCTAACTGAAATTGAAATTCACACCACGAACACAAATGTTAATTGAACCCACTCTGCTAACACCTTTCAATATATCTGAATAGATTCCTCTCATGTTTCAACATTCTAGAGTGGTGCAATGACATATTTCCCTTGTGTTCAACTTTGAAGGTTCTAGATATTTGACACGTTCATAAAGCACCGACAGTTTCAAAACTGCAATGCCCAATCCAAACACTCTTTAAAACATTGCACCTCTTTTTTTTTCAATTTTGTTCATATGACAAAACCAAATGACAAAAAATAATAATAATTCTGCTTTACATAGGGTGTTCTTAATTCTTTTCCCAAGGGGGATGCTTATTTTAACAATGTCAAGGTGTGCTAGTTTAATTGTTCGGTTTGGTTCAAGTTAGTTAGGAATAAATCAAATTAATTTAGTTGTTCAGTTAGGTCCTGGTTAATTAGGGATAAATCAGATTAGTTTAGTTGTTTAAATTTTTATTTTAAACCGGTTCAAGTGTGAACATGGTTTGAAATATTTTGTAAATGGGATATAATATTTGTTTATATGATTTTATTTTCAATGATTAAGAATATCAGCACATTTTATTGTTATATGCAAATTCTTATGTGTTTTAATGCACTGTGTTAGTTTTTGCATTTTGTTATGTCAAAGCTTTGAGCTTGGAATTTTGTTTTCATTATTTTTGAATGATCATTTTGAGCTTGAACATGGTGTATCATTTAGAATATTTTCATATTATGTTTTGTATGTGATCACAACAATATTTATAAGCATCAACATAAAAACGCATGACAATAAATAACTTTCTATTCAAAAGTTTTCAAGCTTCTAATTGAAGCTCGTTTCATCTCTTGTGATCCATAACTTCTTCTTTTTTTCCTTGCATACATCATCTGAATAAAGATTGATATATTTTCATCCATGGAAAGAAAGATTACATGTATTTTCTTTGCATTTATATGAAGGTTATGAAACTTTCCATCCACCCACAGTAGGGTCACGGGGCCACTTTCAAAACTCTAAACAAAAGGCTATGTCTGGTAACCAGTGTCCTCTTTGCTGGTCACCTAGTACGTAAAGCACTCCAAGGTTTTTGATTTTGTATTTGAAAGCACCTTGCCACATAGAAGATTCATCCATGAGAAGAAGGACCCTTCCCCCCCAGGCCACAGTGAACCAGCACCCACCAGTGCACCCTGGAGGATGGATGCTACGAGGTCAGAAAACAGTTTTCTGTTGGGTTCCAGTTCCCTAGCTAACCATGGTGGTTAGTTCAGTGCTTTATTTTGCTACCTACCTATTAACAACCCACTTGTAAGTTGTTAGTAGGTAGGTAGTAAAAACAACCCTTACCTGTGTATAAACCATCTACTTACCTAGTACTTACCTATTTTTTCTACCTCTCTACTTGCATATGAGAGTTACATCCCACAGAATTGGTTACCAGGGTGAAACCGAATATTAACCCAGTTGAGGTTCATCCACAACTGAGTAATAACTGGCATCCCAGTGGATGGTGCACTGGTAGGTGCTGGTTCATTGTGGCCAGGAAGAGCTGCTCCCAGGGGCCTTCCCTAATTCCAAGGCCTACGCCCTTAAGGCTATAACCCTGAAATTAGGGTAGGCGCCCTGGGGGTTAGGTCTTCCCCTATATGTAATGACATGTCAGAGATTTTTGTGGTGTAATTGGAGGGCAGCCTAAAGCCAAAAGATTCACTCCTATGTCAAGACTCAAGAAGTGACCTTATGTTTCTGGCAAGGCTCTTACATTTTGTAAGAACCTAGGGGTGTTCCTTCCTTGTCTGACATGGTCGTTACATGTGGTAAGGCCGGCCCTTGGATGGGCCCATCACCACAATTTGATGCTGCCCTCAGCTGCCACCTCAGGTGGGCACCTTATTCTGCTAACGTCCCCCATCCGTGGACCTTACCTATCATGTAACCACAGGTGTTGAGTGTTCCAAAGCTCTCCCACATTTTGAGATTACTCGAGTTAAATATATCCTTATATGGTAGAGAACCGTCAAATAGCCCGGACAGCGGATTCTGACGTCTGCACAACACTGGTCAGTAAACACAGTCCTAAACATTAAATGTTCCTAGCGACAGACAGCCTGGTTAGGAGTCAGGGAGTCAGGACCTTGTGAAGTCTATAAGGTCAGGTCCTGGGGTACATGGATCCAAAATAATAAATTTCTCTTGTGGTACAGCCTGGCAGGGACTAGGGACCTTATGAAAAACCTGTAGGGTAAATTAACTGAACAGCCAGGTAGGGGGGACCTGTCCAAATTTTATGAAGTATTTATTATTATTTTTTAAATTGTAATATAGATTGATGAAGTCTCATATCCAACATCCCATCCTGGGGGGTGACATGCACATGAAAAAGGAAGGGCAAGAGGTTATGCTTGGTGAATGGCAATTGGAGGATCGATCACAAGGTTGAGAACCTCTGAACGGTTGGTTATGGAAATTTATGTACCTAATATAATTGTCCTTGACATAGATGCACTAAACAAAAATTTACAAAATTGTGAGGTCGTATAGGACATTGATAGTTTGGCAAGGGATTTCACGAACCGTACAATGTAAAATGAGAGGAATTCTGCAATTTAATCATCGACAATACACTAACTACGCTATGAAAAAGATTCACAAAATATGTAAGGTCCCTTGAGAACATGGCCAAGGGCTCTAATAAATTTGTTAATGTACTTTTGATAGATTATGTGATCATCAACAGATACTAAGCACATTCTTAGTGGATTTTCATGAGATTAGAGAAGGTAATATGGAAATTGATGTGATATAATCAATCATGTTGTTACATCCTCAATACACATTACTAAGCAAAGTAAAACTCTCAAGTGGCTTTCAAAAATCCAATAAGGTATTATGGATAAGCATGTGATATAATAGTGTTCCTCAAGTATACACAAATTATAAGCAAACAAATAAAGAATGCATGTGGTTTTTACATAATCAATAAGGTATTATGGAAAAGAATGTGATAATAGCATCCACAAATATAGACAAATAGTTAGCCAATAAATAAATATCTCATATGATTTTCACAATATCAATAATTTATTATGGAAATTGACGGTAATATATCATATATTAGCGTCCTCAAATATATATACACAAATCAATAAGTAAGTAAATAAATAAATAAAGCTCAGGGGGTTTTATGGAGGTGACAAGTAAAAAGTAAGTTACTAAGTACCAGACGGTAGGTACCTAGTAGTGATAGGGAGGGAGTGAGATAAATGCAATTAAGCAGAGGTAGGTACCAACTGAACCGCAGCAATAAAAACTGCTCAGGTAGGTAGGTACGTAGGTACATTGGTAGGTAGATAACTGACTGACGCAGAATCGGGAGGTAGGTTAGTAAATTTGGTGATTTGCAGTGTTGTTGCTTCGCGCAGGCAGGTATGGGGTCGGGACTTTTTGGTGCTGCCTACCTGCTTGATGTTGCAGCAGCACCGGCAACAACGCTCGCGCGCTAGAGGAGAAGAGAGTTCTGGAGCGTAGCCGCGTTTCATTTCCATTTCTCTTCTTGTTTTTCATGATCAAGAAGTTCCATTTATGCTTTTGTAGAGAAGAGAACTCGCTTTTCTCTTCCCATGTGTGTTCAGTTTTTCCCGTTTTCTGTCTTGTTTCGACTCTTTCTAGTGCTTTTCTCTGCGTACTAGTTTTAGTTGCAGGCGGCGGCATTTGTGTTGTTGTCGTTGCATTTGTGTTCTGTTTTTTTTTCTCGGAGTTGTTTTCGAAGAGTATTTTCTTTCTGGCGCTGGTTTTGCAATAATCTTTTTGATCAAAAATTTTATATCTATCAACGTTTCTCTCGTGGACATCTCTCTCTCTCTCTCTCTCTCTCTCTCTCTCTCTCTCTCTCTCTCTCTCTCTCTCTCTCCTGCTCTCCGGGCTCGAGTTCTTTCGGGGCTTTCGTTTCCCGATATTCTTTGCGCGCATGCATTGTGTCTGCTGCTTCGGGATTTTCGATTTCCTATACCAGTAGCTGTGGGAGCAATATTTATATAGATTTTTGTTGTTTCTATTTCGTTTTGTTTTTGGTTTGAGAATATCCTTCTTCTTGGAGGTTGCGAAGGAATGCAAGAAGCGGGCGGGTACCAGATTTGAAGACAAGAAGGAAGGCGGCGAGTGAGAGCAAAGCTGTGTGTCCCTGCTGCTGCTCTATAGCTTTGCTATAGGAATTTCGGCATCCGTCGTCGGATGCTTTGGATCAGCCGCGTAGGCGATGGCAACGAAGCTCTTCAATGGTAACTTTTATGCTTCTCCGTTGCTCCTCCTCCTCCTCCCTCCGTCCCGCTGTGTGCACGCATTGCATCCACGTGAATGTGGACCTTCCAGACGGTGGTTTTCAATCTCATTCGTTTCTCGTCATGAACGTCGTGAATATGTCTGTCAAGTGTGCTTTCTTGCAGCGGGTTTCCGAAACTCTCTACGCTCGGCATCCTAAGTGATGATTGAGAGCACTGTGATCGAACAATGTCTGTAGATAGATTACTTTGATAGAACTGGCCAGCAGGCTTCTGAATGAGAAGACGAAGGAGAAACATTCCGTCTCTGTGTGTGCTCACTACTGCATGTCGATTTTATTTTTTTTGTCGACCAGAATATGCTTTCACAAGGAGCTCTGACTATGCATCAAGATGCTAATCTTTCATTCTCATGTCCTTGTGTTGGAAGTTTCTTAGCCAGACATGATGATCTTGAGCTTGGAGCAACAAAAGATTCCAGTGCAAATTCATGAGGCTAGGATCATCTTGTTTTTTTATTCTTTTGGCAAGCCCGGTATATGTATGTATACAAGCTAATAAGCAAGAATTTGGGCCTTGTGATGCAGGTGTTCTAGGAGAGTCTGATGGACTGACTTCACCAAAGATTCATCATCCTGACACACCGCAGCGGAAAAAATTGACATGGATGCTTTGTATTGCAGGGCTCTGCTGTTTCTTCTACATTCTTGGATCCTGGCAAAACAATGACAATGTGTTGGGGTCACTGAATTTAGCAGCAAGAGATGGCAGCACAAACACAGGTTGCAGTAATACAATGTCACTTGATTTTGGTGCACACCATACTGAAGCTAGCAGCACACAAATCTCATCCAGCATCACTGTGTTTCCACCCTGTGACATGAAATATAGTGAGTACACTCCTTGTGAAGACACAGAAAGGTCACTCAATTTTCCACGAGAGATGCTCATCTACAGAGATCGCCATTGCCCTGAGAAACATGAGCTTCTGCAATGCTTGATACCTGCACCCCCCAACTACAAGAATCCTCTTCCCTGGCCCACAAGCCGTGATTACACTTGGTTTGCAAACACTCCTCACAAGGAGTTAACCGTTGAAAAGGCAGTACAGAAATGGGTTCAGTTCCAGGGTGAGAAGCTTTATTTTCCTGGAGGGGGTACATTCTCAGCAGGTGGTGCTGACAAGTACATCAGTGACATTGGTGAGCTCATTCCTTTGGATGATGGCACAATCCGAACAGCGATCGACACAGGCTGTGGGGTAAGAGATCCATCAAATGTCTGCAGGCTTAATTATATTATCCCTCTTGTATACGCATGTATCAAATATAGTAAAAAGATCCAGATCCAAATGCATTATAACCCATACTCACCATTAGATGGGGAGGGGTGGACTCTTTGCTTCAGGTTGCAAGTTGGGGTGCATACTTACTGGAGAGGAATGTACTGACAATGTCATTTGCACCAAGGGACACCCATGTGTCCCAAGTGCAATTTGCTCTGGAAAGAGGAGTTCCTGCAATTCTTGGTGTGATGGCGGCAAATCGCATGCCATACCCAGCTCGATCATTTGATATGGCCCATTGCTCTCGCTGCCTCATCCCTTGGAGCGGCTATGGTTGAGTCATCTCTCTGACTTCTCATAATTTAATCCTTGTTGCATCCCCTTCAAACATTCCTCTGTGAAGCAATGCCATCTGGATTAGACTGTGCACTATACAACTGTACGTAAGATTTCCAAATGGTTCTTGTTGCTAGGCATGTCTTCTGCTATATGAACAGGGCACCAATCGACCTTTGACTAATCCTTGAAACAAAGATTGTGAATCAGAAACTTTTCTGCCTATAGCAGTCACCTCACTGCCATTCCCATTTTCCCATTCCTGCACTCTCATGCTGCAGCTATTTCCAGAAATCTTTGCTCTCTGTAACTGAGAACATCTTCAATTGGGTCTTGTGCAGATAATATATATTTGATTGAGATCGACCGGGTGTTGAGGCCTGGTGGGTTTTGGATTCTGTCTGGCCCACCTGTGAATTGGAAAACACATTACAAGGGCTGGAACCGGACGGAAGAAGATTTGAAGGCAGAGCAAGATGCCATTGAGGATGGTGCTCAGCGCCTTTGCTGGAAGAAATATGCAGAGAAAGGGGGTCTTGCCATTTGGCAGAAACCATTTAACCACATTGAGTGTGAAAACAACCACAAGAAGGATGCTGAGCTTCGTCCCCATATCTGCAGCAAATCAGAGAATCCTGATACTGCCTGGTAACTAAGGGACTCTCTCTTTTTTCTTCCCATTCTTCTCAGTAATTTGATCCGCCATCTGCATCTCACGAAAGTCTCTACCTCGAAACTAAGCTCCTAGATTTTTTGCTTACCACATGTTTCTGTCACCAAAGTAACTCCAGTATGTGCCACATGTTTGTAATCCAAGGGCAGTCCAAAGGAAAATATTCCAGAGAATCGCAATTCCATTAAAATATAATGCTAAGGGGGAATCTAACATCTGCAATTGCAGCTATAATGTTAACTGAATTTATCATTCTCTGAAATCATGTACCACAATATGAAGGAAACTGCAATCTTGTTTGAATCTGAAGCACAAAAACCATGGTTTTTTTTTGACCTAGTCACCTGATGTTCATTCTTGAAGCTATGACAATGTGCTCAGTTTGCAACTGGGTCATGCTAAAAGCAATTCATCCTGCTTTTTCCCAGGTACCGGAAGATGGAGACGTGCATATCCCCACTTCCAGATACAAAAGACCAGGGGGAAGTGGCAGGTGGGGCATTGGCTAAATGGCCAGCGCGTTTGGTGGCGCTGCCTCCCAGAATTGCAAGCAACTCTCTCCCTGGTATCACAGCTGAAACCTTCAATGCAGACATAAAACTGTGGGAGGAGCGTGTGAAGTACTATAAAAACTCACTCATTCCCCCATTGGCCAAGGGACGATATCGAAACATTATGGACATGAACTCTGGCCTGGGCAGTTTTGCTGCTGCCCTTGCCAATGACCCTGTATGGGTCATGAACACTATTGCCCCTGATGCTAAAGAAAACACTCTTGGTGCCATTTACGAACGTGGACTTATTGGGACCTATCAAAACTGGTGTGTGATTTTGAGTCCCTTCATCTGAGCCTTGTCTCCAACAAAAAAAAAAGTTCTAGGATCACTAGTCTAACATTTAAGAGAACTCATCTGATTATCTTTATCTGGTTCAGTGTTCACAATCAACTGCATGATTATACCAAATGGTGCAAACAGACTTTGAAGTTACTACATTGATCATCGGGGAAATGGTTATCAGTTGCACCCATGTTTGAAGTGTGTGATATATGAACTCCACATAGTCACCAGGGTTAGATGATCACTTGACATGGTCTGCTAATTGGGGCATTTCACTGGATGCAGGTGTGAGGCATTTTCAACATATCCACGAACTTATGATCTCATTCATGCAAGTGGTCTCTTTAGCTTGTATCAAGACCGGTAAGATCTTTCACATCCAAAGACTTCAAAGACATTGTTGGGAACATCTCTTTGCAACTGAATATTAAATCCTTCAATGAGCCAAAAAAAAAAAATTTATTGCTGTACTGATTGCTCAACATTGTGAAGGTTCTTATCAACTTCCGATGTACCAGGAGTTGAAACATGGATGCAGAGTTATTAGTTTCTAAATATCCGATGGGAGGTGATTGTGCCCACTATTGTTCAGTGATCAGGATGCATCCTTCTGGCTTCGCTGTCTTTATTGCCTAACCCTGCGTGGATGCATATGGTAGTGTAGCTGTACTACAGGACGAACTGTGCAGTGGTTGCATCTGCTAATTGCGTAGCAGGTTGTAGTGCTTCCCATAAGCAAGGATGATCTGAACTGTAAATCTGAAATTGTGTTCGTGGCTTTGAACAGTTGTGATATTGCAGACATATTGTTAGAGATGGATCGCATTTTGCGTCCAGAGGGTGCGATCGTGATCCGTGACGAGGTTGACGTGCTTACCAAAGTGATGGCAATATCGCAAGGCATGCGCTGGGAAACTCGACTGGCTGACCACGAGAGCGGCCCATTCAATCCAGAGAAGATTTTAGTAGGCGTCAAAACCTACTGGGTTGGATCCGAATGACACTTGGTAGTCAGACCCACAAAAAGAACAGCATGATAACCTTTGCTAAAATATTTCTAGAGCAAATAGCGAATACCCCACAACACACAGGCCTGAGGGCCTGATATAGGTACTTCAGACAATTGCGTAGAATTTAAGCTGGAGATTAGGGTATTTTAAGGTATCCAATCTAATGAGTACAGATGGCCCTCTTGCATCGGGGCGGGCAGTGACACCCGATATTATGGGTAGTAGTTTTATTGTCATCCTTTGCAAAAGCTTTCAGAGCAACAAAGTTTGAAACATACCAAAAAAAGGTTCTGTTTGACATCAATTCAAAACTAAATTCGAGCTTTTCAAGTTGAAAGAATGCAAAATTTGGTACGCCCGTTTGTATCACTTAAAAGTTACCATGATGTGAATTCTTAGCCGAACCCCAAACCACTCGCAATAACTCTAAACTTTGCTTGTCAAAGTTTTGTCACCTCTGGAATTCCATGGCAGCAGGGAAGGCGACGACAATTTTCCCAGAGCAACACTAGAGGTGACAACAAGAGTTAAACGTAGTTGGTCAATAAATGAGAGCGAAGAAATTTTGGCAGCAAAAAGCAAAGAACCGGCACTCAGAAATTCCAGTTGTAGGCGGTGGGTATTTGAAGAGAGGTTTATGCGCAGAACGCGAGCGACGGCAATGGCTTATGGATGACAGGGGTAGCGACGGTCGAGCTAAGATAGCCGTGAGAAAACAGTGAGTGAGCTTGGGGTAGCTGCGCGCGGGCAAGCAGAATCGGGAAGACGAAATGGGTTGCAAGTGGGCGTCCAGGTAACAAACAACAGAGCGCAGAAAGCGAATCCAAAGACAGGAGAACAACCGAGCGAAGCAACGAAAGAACACAAGAGGGAGAAGACCGGGGCCCACAAAGCGGCATTGGTTCAATCCCACAGTGAGTGGCGGAATGCGTTGGTTGGAGCGGTATATAAACAGTCCGGCTATGTCTAAAGATTTATACCCTTCTTGACCACTTGGTTAGGATTGTGAGTAGCATTTGTTCATATCAGTGTAATATCTAATACAAGGCTCATCGACCCTTATTATTAATAATAAAAAAATCGTGTTCAGATCCCTCCAGTAGCTTGCTCCTTGGACCCGCGAGTGTTGCCCTGGTCTCGCACTACTTTTTAGTCAGGAGCACCCCTCCTCCCTCAAGGGGGACCGAACTAACACAAACTGTAGTGCTCAAGTACACGTAAAAGCCTCCGAGAAGTGCCTGCTTATTTAGGCAAACTTTTTCTATTTTTTCGCAGCCTTCGCGTACAAGTAAAAGCCTCTGCAGAAGTGCGTTTTTTTCTGGCGAAATTTTTCCATTTTTAGACAATGAAATTGGGAGGCTTTTTTGTGTTTTTAGTGTAAATTTCATTAATTCTGCTAATTTCTTGCTAAATTTCGCCAAACTTTCGATATCAAAAAAGTGAAAAGAAGCAGTCCAGGACTACAAACAAATTACCTCATATCCTCTAGGTTTGCTTATACTCATGTGAGATTGTGCATGTCTGATGAGCACAAATTATTTTATGGTTTATTTTTAAATGCATCTTCGTATCCTTTGTCAACTGATTTGTGTATACTCGCACCATTTATTTGGATTGATTTTGCAAATAAATTTACCTCAAAATTCACACCTTCTATTGCTTTGACCACCTGTGTTTGTCATGGTGTGAAACCGTGGGATGTAGCAACCTAATTATCAACAAGGAAAGGGTTGTCGAATTTAAAAAATATAACAAAAAAATGGAAAAACTAAAGGATAAAAAGTATCTTTTGTTTGCCTACCATCATGCAACAACTATCATTTTTTATAGAGTTGAAAAAAACCCACAACCACTTGTAGACCTTATGTAGTTGCTACCTACTGCCTACATTGCTTGCAAACCTTTTGTGATTGCTACTTATCATTTGTAACACATTTTAACCTTTTGTGGTTACTATCTATCGTCTACAACACCTTTAAACCTTTTGTGGCTATCATTTATCGTCTGCAGCATTTTCAAACCCTTTTCAACAAAACTTTCACCTTTAGTGGTTACTACCTACCATCTGCAACAACATTACCTACTCTCCAAACCTCAAATCTCATGTGCACCTCTTTGTTGTTGCCTTCCAGTTGTATCTACTATCTTGTGGTACAAGGTATTTCCTATTCCAGATACTACCACAAAAAGTGAAAGCATATAGAATAAGAAAAGAATTAATATATATGAACACAACAAAACTTTATGTAATATTAATATGAACTAGTATCTCCTCTCTTTTCATACTCTAAATAACCAAACACCAACAACGAGCTATAAAAATCCATTGACCATTTTCCATTACATAAGGACAAATACAACTTTCTCCCATGTTTTTCTCTTTCTCTTTCACACACAAGCATATTCCTAATGATCTAATGTTTAATGCCTCATGAATAATGAAAGTTAATTATATAATCTTCTAATTGCAATCCTTTGTTTTTCCCAAGAAATTAAATAAAGAACCCAAGAAAGATTATCATCACACAGGTTGAATCCTTATCCTCCTAGATTTCCTTATACTTCTAAATCTCCTTATCTTAATCCTTTCCAAATATTATAATTAAGGGAAATCCATCTATCCCTCATCCACTTGGATTATTAACTTAGATGGCTTCAACCCCCCCATAGTAAATAAATATGATAAATAAAATATCTACCATTACTAACTTAATAGTTATTAGGGTGCCCTTATAAGTAAACTAAACTAGAAATTTATTTTTAATAACCAATACTATTTTTATTAAAATTCCTTCAAAAAATTAACTTCTAATTATTTTGCCTTATGAAAATAATCTGTTGTATTAACGATATTACAATCAAAAAGCACTTTCATTTTATAATTCTCATGTAATTGTTTTGTCATTTGACAGTAACTACCATCTAATGATGGTATTACCATCTTCTAATATACATGGTGTTTAACAAACATAGGACAATTTTCTACCCTTAACACATGCCCATCCACCAATCTCCAATTAGACATTTGTTCACGAATGGAAACCATATGATGGATTTACATCCATAAACACAATGCTATATATTCCCTATTTGCACAATTAATCACAAATATTATTGTGCACAATTTTAAATTAAATCATTCAATGATCCATCAAGAATTGGTTCAAAGTGTATCCTAGGATAGGGAAGTAAATGTGTTCATCCAATATTCACATCATAAGACAAATGTGGCTCATTCATGTACAAAACCTATTTGGAACAAAAACCTCCCAAGGATTGATTTTTCCATAGACACACACCAACACATACATGTGTGCCATGTTGATTATTACAATCAAAGATGGGGCCAAAAGTTTGCCCTTTCCATACTACAATTTTTTAATGGAGACTAAATGGTGTTGCCATGTTAAGATGGTGTGGATTCCTTTATGGCTCTCCCAACATAACATTGAAAATTAATTCCAATATGCATGCAATGTGTGATTGATGAAAAGCACAAGCTTGGAAAAGATCA
>Ga0116230_10004256_pt1 | contig 14038 bp, 13 predicted proteins | sample S1TSphfallax_3_FD_88678 | JGI IMG/M metagenome (GOLD analysis project Ga0116230, IMG submission 88678) | Host-associated microbial communities from peat moss isolated from Minnesota, USA - S1T2_Fd - Sphagnum fallax MG | ecosystem: Host-associated > Plants > Peat moss > Unclassified | place...
GGGCTGGACGCCGCCTCCGCCCGGCTGGTGAAGGAGATGCTAAACCGCCGCGCCGCGGCCGGCGCGGCCGTGATCCTCACCACCCATATCCTGGACGTGGCCGAGCGCCTGGCCACCCGCATCGGCATCCTCGCCGGCGGCAAATTGCTGGCCGAGGGCAACCTCGCCGCGCTGCAAACCCATGCCGGGCTCGCCACCGGCTCGCTGGAGGACGTGTTCCTGCAGCTCACCGCCGCCTGATGTTCGCGCAAAGCAGCTTTCCCTGGCTGTTCATGAACGAGCTGCGCGTGCTCTGGCGCAGCTCCATCCTGGTGCGCACCAGCTCCTACGTGCTGGTCCCGGTACTGGTCGTCGGCCTGGTGTTCCAGGCCGTCGCCCTGCTCCTCGCCTGGGCGATCACCAAACACACGCTGCCGCGCGACGAGATGATCCTGGTCGCCGATTTGAACCTGTTCTTCTTCGGTTTCCTGATGCTCTCGCGCGCCATGACCGCGGCGATCGACGTGCTCTACGCCCGCGGCGATGTGGATTTCCTGCTCGCCTCCCCCATCCCGCCTGGCCGTGTGCTGGCCGTAAGGATGATCGGCGTCGGCGCCTCCGTCGCCTCGCCCTGGGTGCTGCTGGCCGGCGCGCTCGCCAACGGGCTGATCATCTTCAAGCAATACTGGGCGCTCGCCGTGTACCCGATGATCCTCGCGGAAGGCATGCTCGCCGCCGCCATCGCCTTCGCGCTCGTCGTTATGCTGGTCGGCTGGGTCGGCCCGGCCGCCGCGCGCCGCGCCGGGCATATCCTCGCCCTGTTCGTCGGCGTGTTCATCTTCGCGCTCGGCCAGGCGCCGCGCTTTGTATCGCCGGAAAAACTCGGCCGCTTCTGGCAATCGGTCATGCCCACCGGCTCCGCCACCGGCTGGCAATGGGTGTTTGGCCGCGGCCTGCTGGGCGAGCCCGCACCGCTCGCCATCAGCGTGCTGGTCTGCCTCATCGCCTTCCTCGCCGTCTGGGCGACACTCGATGGCCGGTTCGCCTCCGGCGCCATCACCGCCGCCGCCTACCGCCCGGCCGGCAACGCCACACGCCAAACCGGGGAATTCCGCAACAATCCCGGCCGCGCCATCTTCATGAAAAACCTGCGTTTGCTCGCGCGCTTCCCCGGCATCGTCAGCCAAACCGTGTACCGCGCCCTCACCCTCGTCCCGGTTCTGATGATCCTCTCCGGCAAACTGAAATTCGGCGCCGGGAACGAAGCCGTCGCCCCGCTGCTCGTCTTCCTCGCCGGCCAGCTCGGGCTGTTCTTCATCTCCGTCATGGTCGGCTCCGATGAATCACCCGACCTCGCGGCCACCGCACCTGTCACCCCCCAAACCCTGCGCATCACCGCGCTGATCGCCGCCAGCTACGCCACCATCATCCTCATCACCCTGCCGGTCCTCGGGGTCGCGCTGCGCGCGCCAAATCTCGTCCCCGCAACCCTCGCCGGTATCGCCGGCGCGCTGCTGACCAACGTCACGCTCGGCTACCGCTTCCCCATCCCCCTCATCAAAGCCGATTTCGGCAAAGCCCAAAACGGCACCGCGCTCGGCCTGCTGGTCGGCGTCGGCGTCAGCAGCGCCTGGTCCGCCGCCGCCTGGCTGGCCGTCGCCCCCCACCCGTTCGCATGGCTGCTGGGTAAGTGAGGCGGTAAGGCGGCAAAAAGGCCAGGGGCTCCGCCCTTGGCCTTACTTTCTACCCCACCGCCACATTATCCAGCAGCCTCACGGGGCCGAGCTTCGCGGCCGCGATCAGCCTGGCAGGGGCGGCCAGGGTGGTGATGGGCTCCAGGCTATGGGCGTGGACGAGGGCGATGTAGTCGGGTGCCATGCCGGCGGCGGTGACGGTCTGGGTGGCGAGGCTGAGCGCGTTGGCCGGTGACGTGCCGGCGGCGATGGTGGCGGCGGCATGGTGCAGCGCCGCGTACAAAATGGGCGCGGTGGCGCGCTCAGCCGGGGAGAGGAATCGGTTGCGGGAGGAGAGGGCGAGGCCGTCCGCTTCGCGCACGGTCGGGACCGGGGTGATGGTGATGGGCAGCAGGAGGTCGGCGGCCATGCGGGTGATGACCTGCACTTGCTGCCAGTCTTTCTCGCCGAAATAGGCGGTTTGCGGGCGCACCTGGCCGAAGAGTTTGGCGACCACGGTGGCGACTCCGGCAAAATGCCCGGGGCGCGCGGCACCTTCCCAGCGTGTGGCGGGGCCGGTGAGGCTGATGGTGGTGGCACCGTCCGGCGGGTACATGGTGGCGACATCCGGCAGCCAGACGAGATCGCAGCCGGCGGCGCTTAATTGCGCGAGGTCGCCTGCCTCATCGCGCGGGTAGCGGGAGAAATCCTCGTTCGGGCCGAATTGCAGCGGGTTGACGAAGATGCTGGCCGCCACTGGTTTTTTGGCGGCCTTCGCGGCTTCGACCAGGGCGATATGCCCGCGATGCAGCGCCCCCATGGTGGGCACCAGGCCGAGCGGCCCGAGTCTGGCGGTGGCCTCGCGCAGTTCGGCCAGGGTACGGGCGATGATCATGGCGGCGGGTTTTGACGATTTTGTAACCGCCGTCCAGTGCGCGCACCCCTGGGCAGCGCGGCGTTGAGCCGCTAGTTAGGCAAGCATGACTGACGAAGCCAAAGCCTGGGTCAAGGCCGAGCAGCGGATCGGCCAACGCGCGGCCCGGCTTCCGATCGCTTTGGGGGCCTGTCAGGTCATTTTCGGGATTTTACAGGCATTTTGCGCGGCCCGGCTGCTGGCGGCGGTGCTGCATCTATGGCCGCGTGATGCCGGGCTGGCGGTTTACGCGGCCGGCTACGCGCTGGCGGTTCTGGCGCGGGCCTATCTGGGCATGCAGGCGGAGCGGACGGGGTTTGAGTGTGGCGCGGCGGCGCGGCGGCGTTTGCGCGGAATCGTGCTTTCGGCCTTGCTGGCGGCCGGCCCGGCGGGCTTGCGGCCCCGGCATTCCGGTGAGCTGGCGGCGATCGCGGTAGACCGGGTGGAGGCGATGGAAGGGTTCCATGCCCGCTGGATATCCGCCGCGTTTTTGGCGTCTCTCGGGCCGTTGCTGGTGGTGGCCGCGGCGTTCGCGGCGGATTGGCATAGCGGGGTAATTCTGCTGATCGCCGGGCTGCTGGTGCCGTTCGCGATGGCGCTGGCCGGTATCGGCGCCGGCAACGCGGCGAAGAAGCAATTCACCGCTATGACACGGCTGCAGGTGCGCTTTCTGGACCGTATCCGCGGCATTTCCACCATCGTGCTGGCCGGCCGCGCGGCCGATGAGGCCAAGGCGATGGCGGCGGCGGCGCGGGAGCTGCGCATCCGCACCATGGCGGTGCTGCGGGTTGCGTTTCTCTCCTCCACCGCCTTGGATTTGGCTGCCGCCGGCGCGCTGGTGGTGCTGGTGGTCCGCTATGCCGGGATCATCCGGGGCGATCTCGCGCTCGCGCCGACGGCTTTGTTCATCCTGCTGCTGGTGCCGGAGTTTTTCGCGCCCTTGCGCGCCTTCTCGGCGGTGTACGCGGACCGTCTGGCGGCCGAGCCGGTGGCGGAGGATATCTCATCCCTGCCAGCTCTGCCCGCGCCGGTGCCGGCGGCAGAAATCCGCTCGGTCCACGCCCAGGGGCTCACTTTGGCGTTCGAGGATGTGTCCTACAGCTGGGATGCGGCGCGCGGCCCGGTTTTGCAGCATCTCTCGTTCCGCGCGGGCACCGGCGAGATTTTGCTGCTCACCGGCGCGTCCGGCGCCGGTAAATCCACCATCCTCGACCTCATCCTCGGCTTCATCAAACCAGATTCCGGCAAAATCACCATCAACGGCGCCGAGCTCACCACGCTGGTGCCCGCCGCGCGCACCAAAATGATCGCCTGGATCGGCCAAAAACCGATGATTTTTTCAGGCACGATCGAGGAGAATATCCGCTTCGCCCGGCCCGAGGCCGGGGCCGACGAGCTCGCCGAGGCGATCCGCCTGGCGCGCCTCACCGATCTGATCGAGAGCCTGCCGCAAGGCCTGAAAACCCCGATCGGCGAGGCCGGTTTCGGCCTCTCCGGCGGCCAGGCCCAGCGCATCGCGATCGCCCGCGCCTTTCTGAAGGACGCGCCCTTGCTGCTGATGGACGAGCCGACCGCGCATCTCGACCCCGCGGTGGAGACGGACGTGCTGGAGAGCATTAAGCGCCTGGCCGCCGGGCGCAGCGTGATTCTCGCCAGCCATTCGGCGCTGGCGGCCGAATTCGCGCGTGACACCGGCGCCAAAAGGCTGGACCTGGACGCCGCACGCCACGCCAGGCTGCGGGGTGTGGCGTGAGCCCGGTTTTGAAAATTCTCACATTATGGCGCGGCCAAGCCGGCTGGCTCGCGCTGGGGGCGGTATTTTCGCTTGGCACGCTTGCGGCCGGCGTGGCGCTTAACGCCGCCTCCGGCCGCTATCTCGCGGCGGCAATGCTGGGCGGCGTCATCCTGGTGCCGTTTATTCTGCAAATCACCGGCAGCTTGCGCGTCATCGGGCGCTATGGCGAGCGTGTTCTTACCCATGAGGGCACGTTCCGCGCGCTGGCGGCCTTGCGGATCTGGCTGTTCCGCGGCCTGGCGGCGAGTGCCGCTGGCGGCCTCGGCCTGCGCCGCGCGGGGGACCAATTGGCGCGGCTGGTGAACGACGTGGACGCGCTGGACGGGCTCTATTTGCGCATCTCGGTTCCCTTGCTGGGCGCGCTGATGCTGGTGCCGATCCTCGCCTGGCTGCTCTGGTGTGTGCAGCCCGCGGCACTCGCCATCCTCCTCCCGTTCGCTTTCGTGGCGTTTTATCTGCCGCTGCGCGCCGCCCGGCTGGCGCGGGCCAACAGCACGCGCGCCGGCCTCGCCATGGCGGGCTTGCGCGCCGCCGTTCTGGACGCGCTAACCGGCCTGCGCGAGGTCAAAATTTTCGCCGCCGAAGGCCGCATGCTCGCCACCGCCCAGGCGCGCGAGGCCGATTTGCTGGCCGCCCAGCGCGATCTCGTCACCCAGACCAGCGCGCTCAACGCCATCGCCTTCATCGCCGCACAGGGCGCCATTCTGGCCGCCATTCTCATCGGCCTCGCCGGCGCGCCAGTGGCGGCGCTGGTCGCCGTGTTCGCGCTGCTGATCGGCTTCGAGACCGTGCTCGGCCTGCCGCGCGCCGGGCTGCTGTTCGGCCAGGCGCAAGCCGCCGCCGCCCGCGTGGTGGAGGCCGCCGAAACCCAGCCTTTGGTGCCCGAACCCGCACGACCCTTGGCCCTGCCGCCCGGCACCGCCATCGCCTTCGAGCATGTCAGTTGCCGCTATGCTCCTGACCTGCCGGTGGTCCTGCGCGATATCTCCATGCAGCTCCCGGCCGGCTCGCGTACCGCCATCCTCGGCCCCTCCGGCGCAGGCAAATCCACCATCGCGGCCCTGCTGCTGAAACTGATCGCGCCCGAAAGCGGCCAAATCCGCCTGGGCGGCGCCGATATTGCCGCCCTGCCGGCCGAAGCCCTGCGCAGCCGCATCGCCTATCTCAGCCAGGCCACCCATCTCTTCGCCGACACCATCCGCAACAATCTGCGCCTCGGCGACCCCACCGCCACCGAAGACCAACTCTGGGCCGCACTGGACGCCGCCCAGCTTGGCGATACCATCCGCAGCCTCCCGCAAGGCCTGGATAGCTGGCTCGGCGAAGGCGGCGCCGTACTCTCCGGCGGCCAAGGCCGGCGCCTCGCCCTCGCCCGCACCTGGCTCTCCCCCGCCCCTATATTGCTGCTGGATGAACCCTGCGCCGGGCTCGACGCCGCGACCGAAGCCGAATTCTTCCAGGTCCTGAACAAAGCCACCGAAGGCCGCACGATCCTGCTGATCGCCCACCGCCTCACCGGTGCTGAAAAACTCGACCGCATCTGGCGTTTGACCGGCGGCACGCTGATGGCAGCGACGGGGTAGAAAGCAAGCGGTCGCTTTGTCTCGAAGAAAAGCTCCACAAGAGACTTTTGAGTTCCCCGGGGCGGTGCTGGTTGGACCGCAATAGCCCAACGGAATCAAAAATTTTCGGCGCGTAGCCGCCCCACCAGCCCCACGCGCGATGCCAACCGGCCTTGAAGATTAAGTCATCTTCAAGGCCGGTTGGCATTACGTCTCGTTCCCGTCCCAAAATAGACAGCGCCAGACCACCTTGCTAGCCTTGGGCTATGATCAACCTCGCCCGCAAGCTGTTCGCGATGGCCAAGCCGGCGGCGCCCGAATTGATTGCCATTGCGATGCCCGCGCCCCCGCCGCCAGCGCCGGAGCCGGTGCCCGAGGTTTTGCCGGGGCCTGTACGAAACATTCAGGGCTATGTGGACGAGATTTCGCTCACCCATATCAACGGCTGGCTGCGTGATTTGGATGACGCAGCGGCGCGTGTGGCGTTTGATGTGGTGACCGAGGACGGGCGCGCGGTTGCCGCCGGCGTGGGGGATATACCCTATCCGCCGCTGGCGGGGGACAGTTTCGGGGATGGGTGTTACGGCTTTGCGCTGGCACTGCCGATGGGCCTGACAGCGCGTGAGCGCGCCGGCCTGGCCATCCGCCCGCAAGGCGGCTTGGCCCTGCAGCGCGCGCAAAAATTCCAGGGCTTTGTGGACCAGCGCAGCACCAACCACGTGGCCGGATGGGTGCGCAACCGCTTCGACCCGGTGGACCGCCTCGCCGTTGAAGTGGTCCTGGCCACGGATCACGGGGAGGTTCTGATCGGCGAGGGCATCGCCAACCGTTTCTATAACGGCCTTGCGCTGCAAAATATCGGCGATGCGTTCTACGGCTATCTGGTCCTGTTCAAGGAGCCTTTGACCGAGGCGGAGCGCGACCGCGTCATCGTCCGCCCGGTCGGCGCGCCCGAGGCTTTGCCGCTCTCGCCCCGGCTGGACACGCGGTTTGATCTCGTCAGCTACGCCGCCATGGACATCGTGAATAACTGCAATCTACGCTGCCCGTTCTGCCTGTTCGACTATAGCGACACCAAATCCACCCGCTTCATGTCGGACGAAACGTTTGACGCCGCGTTGCGCCTGCTGCCGCTGGTGAGCGATGCCGGGTTCTGGCTCTCCTGCCTGCACGAGCCCTCGCTGCACCCCAAATTCATCGAGTTTATCGAGCGCATTCCCCGCCAATGGCGCCGCAAAGTGATGTTCACCACCAACCTCGCGAAGCGCATGCCGGAGAGCTATTTCGCGGCACTCGCCGATAGCGGGGTGTACCACATCAATGTCTCGATCGAGAGCCTGGACCCGCCGGTTTATGAGAAATTCCGCAAAGGTGCGCGTTTCCCGATATTCCGCGAAAACTGGGACAAATTGATTGCCGCCTGGCGCGCCCACCCCAACCCACCCCGTCTACGCTACATCATGATGGCCTACCAATCCAACCTGCGCACGCTGCCGGAATTGATAAAATATTTGCGCGCGGAGCGCTGCGCCTGGCAGATCGAGATCCGCTACACCTTCGACCTCTCGCACATCCCCGAAAGCTTCCGCCGCGCGGAATATCTTTCCGACCCGGATTGGACCTGGCTGCGCGAACAGCTCGCGATCTACCCGATCGACGAGGTCATCCTGACCGAACCCTGGGAAGCGCCGCGCGCGATTGAAGCTGAAATCGAGGCGGAAATCGAGCTGGAGCCCGAAGCAACCGCCGCCCCGGTGGCAGTACCCGCCCTGCCCGGCGCGCCGCCCGCGCCGCCGCCTGTCAAATACCCCGCTTTGCCGCTCAACCTGCACGTCAAATGGGATGGCCGCTTCGCGATCTGCGATAAATGGGACCACCCGGACGACCAGCGCCAGATCGCCGCCGCCGATATCAACGAGCTCGATCACCCCTATGATTTCCTGATCGAGGTCTCGAACAAACCCCTCCCCGGGCTGGTGCAGGGTTATATCGACGAGGTTTCCACCACCGGCGTGATCGGCTGGATGCGCGACGCCATTCACCCCGAGCAGCGCGTCAGCTTCAACGTCGCGGTCTCCAACGCATCCGGCACGCGCATCATCGCCTCGGCGCAAGCCGGTAATTTCTACCAGGCGCTGAAGGATTTTGGCTGGGAGGACGCAAATTACGGCTTTGCGGTCACCTTCGATTCGCCGATCACGCCCGAGGAGCGCGACAGCCTGGAGATCATCCCCCTCAACAACGCCGCCACGCCTTTGCGCCGCGCGCCGCGCTACCAGGGCTATGTAGATGAGCGCAGCACCCACCACATCGCCGGCTGGCTGCGCGACCGCTTCGCGACCGAAACCCGCGTAGAATACCAAATCGTGCTGGAGGGTGCCGGCAAAGAACGCATCCTCGCCACCGGCATCGCGCAAATTTTCCAACCCGAGCTCGCCAAATCCGGTGTGGGAGACGGACATTACGGTTTCCACGTAACGTTCGACACGCCGCTGACCGAAGCCGAGCGCGACCGCGTCATCGTCCGCCCGGCACTCGGCACTCAGCCGCTGGCGCTATCCCCACGGCTGGGCACCAGCCCGGAGATGGCAGCGGCGAAGTAGGTAGAGAAAGCGCTCGCTTTTTAGAGCGCGATGACATTCTGTGGGATCGCAAAGCGATTCCACAGAATGTCATCCGGCTCTAACCTTACAGCCTAATCCTGCAGTTCCGGCGCGCCGCTGGAAAGCAGCTGGGTGATGATGGCGTCGGCCTTGCCGCGGTCGTCAGCACCCAGCGCCATGCGCGCCTGATCGATGGTCTGCACGAACTGATTATCGCTGGCATAGGCGGTTTGCGTGTGCGCGACAGAACGGTCGAGGACAGCACTTTCCGCCTGTTCCAGCGCGTCCTCGCCGGTGCCGGTCTTGCCGGTTTTGATCGCCTCGGCGCCGTAGCACAATAATTGCTGGACACTGGCGTCAGCCGAGAGGCTGGGCACGGGCGATGTCGGCGCAATCGAGGTTTTGGTATCGCCAGGCTCGATGTTGCTGGCATTGGGGGATTTCGGCAAAGAGCTGCCGGTTCCCACATCATTGCCGGGCAGCGCACCGTTCGGGCTGGTCTGGGCAAGCGCCACGCCGCCGGTGATGCAGAGGAAGACGCCGGCGCAGAGCACCCTTTGAGCGACGATCATGGCAGCGTCTCCGCGTTATGGGTTGGTGGTGGAGTGCGACGATGTCGTGGTCGTGGTGCCCGGCGTGCCGGGCATGGGTGCTGCCATCACCGGTGCCGGCGTCTGGCTGGTCGTGGTCTCCTCCGTCGTGGTGGTCACGGTCGGCGGATCGGCGCAGGCGGCGAGTGCGCTCACCCCCAAGATCGTGAAAACGCACAAGGCGCGGGCGGCAAATTTGGCGGACATGATGGCGTTCCCCTGATCAATTGCTGGTTGAGCTGGTGGTATTTTGGGTCGTCGTGGTGGTCGGCGCCACCGGCTGGGTGGTGGTGGTCGAGCTGCTATAGCTGCCCGAGCCATTATCATTGCCGTAGGTGGTTTTGGAGGACTCAGACTTATCGCCATTGGCATCCGTCGAGCTCTGCGTGTCGGTGGTGCTGAGCGTGCCGATCGGCGGCGGCATCACCGGCGCTGGCGCGCTCATCACGGGCGGCGTCATCGTGGTGGTGGTGGTGGTGCTATCGGAGCTGGTGGTCTGCGCCAAGGCCAAGCCGCCGAGCAGCAGCGAGGCAGCGGCGCCGAGACTAAAATGATGTTTCATGCCAAAAAATCCTAAGTAAGCGCGATGACCGGACGGCATGCGCCAAACGCCCCACGGCATCATAGCCCGGGCCGGCTGTGCATTTTGGCAATCGTGATTGTTACGCAGCACCCAAGATTGTGCCGCACCGCCGCGCACAAAAGGCGCGCTATGGTTAAACTCCAGCCATCAGCCGGATCACCATTCAAGGCATCAAATTTTTGGATGGGATTAAGTGGTCGGAGCGGCGGGATTCGAACCCACGACCCCCAGTCCCCCAGACTGATGCGCTACCAGGCTGCGCTACGCTCCGGCCATGCCGGGGGTCTAGCAACTAAGTAAGGGCAGGCCAAGGGGCCGCCAGGAATAGAAAGCAAGCAGCGCTTTTTTAAAAAAAAGCGCGCAAAAAATTTTTGATTGCTCTGAGGCGGTGCCGCTCGACCGCCAGAAGCCCAGAGGAATCAAAAGTCTTTTGGCGGCGCTTTTCTTCGAGACCAAGCGACCGCTTACTTACTCTACCCAATCATCCGCCGCAGCTCTTCGAGAGCATGCAGCGTCTCGGTCAGCAGCGCGCGTAGCCTTTGCGCCTCTTTCGCGTTGGCCGGGCGGGCCATCGGGCGCAGGCTCTCCGCCATTGCCGTCTCTTCCGGCAGGTCCTGCAGCAGCCCCGGCATCGGCAATTGTGGCAGCACCGGCGGGGGCGCTGCGCGCTTGGGCGCCGGCGTTTCTGCTATGGCATGGGGGCTGCGCTCCGCCTGCGCCGCCAGGCGCTCCTCGGCCGAGGCGGGCGGAATATTCTCATGCAGCGCGCCGCCGCCTTCGCGCAGCAGGCGCTGTACGCCCTTAATTGTATAGCCCTGGGTGTAGAGCAGGTCCGCCACGCGGCGCAGCAGCACCACGTCCTCCGGCCGGTAATAGCGCCGGCCCCCGCCGCGCTTCAGCGGCCTGACCTGGGGGAATTTGGTCTCCCAGAAGCGCAGCACGTGCTGCGGCACGTGCAGCTCGTCCGCAACCTCGCTGATGGTGCGGAACGCATCCGCTGATTTGCGGGGCTTGGCACGCGCGCCATCCGCCACCGCTTCGGCGAGCGCATCATCGTCGAAGCCGTCATCGTCATCAGCCATGCGAATCATCAATCAAAAAATGTCAGTGGTTTGCCGGTGGCGGCGCTGCGTTCACCGCATCGCGCAGCATCTGGCTGGGCCGGAACACCAGCACCCGGCGCGGCAGGATCGGCACCTCAACTCCGGTTTTTGGGTTACGGCCCACCCGGCGGCCCTTCTGGCGCACAGAAAACGTCCCGAAACCACTGATTTTAACGGATTTACCAAGCGTCAGCGCCTCGGCGATGCGATTCAGCATCGATTCCAGCAAATCCGCCGATTCGTTACGCGACAAGCCAACGGTGGCGTAGATCGCCTCGGTCAGTTGAGCGCGCGTCAAAGTATTCATTTTACAAGATTAGCACGCGATTCTTCGCGGTCAACAACAGGTTTCACCGTTGCGTCACATTCGCAGCAGCGCGGCACCCCATGTCAAGCCGCCGCCAAGGGCTTCAAGCAGCACGATATGCCCAGGCTGCACCCTGCCATCCGCCATCGCCGCCGCCAGGGCCAAAGGCACGCTGGCGGCGGAGGTGTTGGCGTGCTGGTCAACCGTAATCACCACGCGCTCGGCCGGCAGCCCGAGTTTTTTGCCCACGCCATCGATAATCCGGCGATTCGCCTGGTGCGGCACCAGCCAATCAATATCTTTTGAAGTCAGGTGATTAGCCACCAAAGCTTCGTTAACCGCGCCGGCCAGCAGCGTCACCGCATGGCGGAACACCTCGCGCCCGTTCATCCGCAAATAGCCGCTCTTCTCCGGCTGGCCGACCGCGCCATCCACGTATAAAATCTCCGCCTGCGTGCCATCGGCGTGCAGATGGGTGGAGAGCACGCCCGGCCCGTCCGCCGCCACGTCACGCGCCTGCAGCAGCACCGCCCCTGCGCCGTCACCAAACAGCACGCAGGTGCCACGGTCATCAAAATCCAGGATGCGCGAATACACCTCCGAGCCGATCACCAATACGTTATCCACCTGCCCGGCGCGGATCATCCCATCCGCGATCGAAAGCGCGTAGAGAAACCCCGAACAAGCCGCCGAGAGATCAAACCCGAAGGCGTTTTTGGCCCCCAAAGCCGCCTGCACATGCACCGCGGTGGCAGGGAAAGCCTGGTCCGGCGTCGAGGTCGCGAGGATGATCGCCCCCACCGCCTCGGCCGCCACGCCCGCCATCGCCAGCGCGCCGCGCGCCGCCGCCGTGCCCATAAACGCCGCACTCTCATGCGCGGCGGCGAAGTGGCGCTGCTTTATCCCCGTTCGCTCGATGATCCATTCATCCGAGGTGTCCACCCGTTCGGACATCGCGGCATTGCTCACAATCTGCTCTGGCAGATAGCTCCCGATCCCCGTCAATACCGCGCGGCGTATCAAAGCCTCAGCCACCGCTGGGCTCAGAGGCGAGAATGGAGCGGTCCATGGCGGCCAGCCCCTCGGCGATCTTGCTGTTAAAATCGTTTGAAATCATATCCATCGCCACATCCACAGCATGCGCAAACCCCTCGGCGTCAGTCCCGCCATGGGACTTCACGACCACCCCGTTCAAGCCGAGCAGCACCGCGCCATTATAGCGCCGCGGGTCCAGCCATTCGCGCAGCCGCTGCAACCCGCCGCGCGCCAGCAAATACCCCGCGCGCGCCAGCGGGCCGGAGGTGAACACCCGCTTCAACAGCTCACCCACCAGCTTCAACGCGCCCTCGCCGGTCTTCAGCGCCACATTGCCGGTAAACCCGTCGGTCACCACCACGTCCACCGTGCCTGCGGCGATGTCGTGTCCCTCGACGAAGCCGTAAAACTGGCCCCCAATCGGGCTCTCCCGCAGCGTGGCGGCCGCGCTGCGTAAAATCTCGTCGCCCTTGCCCTCTTCCGAGCCGATATTCAGCAGCCCGAGACTGGGCTTCGGCAACCCCAGCGCAATCCGCGCGAACACCTCACCCATCAGGGCAAATTCCACCAGATTCCGAGAATCATAAACCACGTTCAGCCCGAGATCGAGCATCACCACGTCGCCCTTGGCGGACGGGCCAATCGCCGCCATCGCCGGCCGGTCGATCCCCTTCATGGTCTTCAGCACGATTTTGGAAAGCGCCAGCAGCGCGCCGGTATTGCCGGCGGAAATCACCCCGGCCGCCTCGTTATTCAACACCGCGTCAATCGCCCGGCGCATCGAGGAATCGCGCATGCGCAACGCCACCGTCGGCTTCATCTCGCCGGTCACCACGTCGCTCGCATTATGCAGGCTGCACTGGTTTTTCAGCCGTTTGGTTTTTGCCACCAGCGGCGCAATCCGCGCCTCCGGGCCAAAAATCATGAATCTTGCCTTAGGCTGGCGCTCCGCCGCAATCTCCAACCCGGCAATGATCGCCTCGGGTGCGGCATCCCCACCCATGGCATCCACCGCCAGTATGTTGCTCCGGCTCATTGCTTACCTTCGGGTTGGTTCCCGTGTTTCAAAAAAACCTGGACGGACCGCGTCAGACGCGGACGACACCCTTCGCGGTCTTGCCGGAGGCGACCACTTCGCGGTTATCATAATGCCCGCAATGGCTGCACACATGGTGCGGGCGCTTCAGCTCGCCGCAATTGCCGCACTCAGCATGCGCCTCGGCGCGCAGCGCCTGGTGGCTGCGGCGCATACCCGCGCGCGACGGAGAGGTTTTACGTTTAGGAACGGCCATGGCTAGTTGCACCCAGAAAATTACGGACAGAAACGATTTGAGAGGCGCGGCTTAACAGAGCCCAAGCGCCATCGCAAGTCATGGCCGGTATCCGGGAAAGCAAGCGGCGCTTTTTTGAAAAAAAGCGCGCAAAAAACTTTTGATGCCTTTGGGCCATAGCCATGCCACAAGCAGCGCCCTCGAGGATAAAAGTCTTTTGCGGAGCTTTTCTTCAGAAAAGCGACCGCTTCCTTATCTCTTCGGAAACTTCAGCACCGCAAACGGGTTCTCCGCCTCATCCAGCAATTCCGCCGGCAGCGCCGCCCCTGGCTTGCGCGGGTACGGGTCCAGGCTCAGCGCCAATTGTTCGGCGAGCGCCTGGCCGAGATCAATGATATCCCCGGAGAACGGGATTTCGTCGGGTCCGTCCAGCGCTTCCGGGTCGAGCGCCTCGGCCGTATCCAGCTTTGCCTCGGGCACGAAGCGGATTTGGCTGGTCTCCTCCAGCCTGGCCTCGAACGGCTCCAGGCTCACCACGCAGCTCTGCACCAGGCGGGCCTGCAAGGTGAGCGTGCCGGCGATCACCCCGCCGCGCTCATGCGCCAGGCTGAATTCGCCGCGCAA
>Ga0116230_10004257_pt1 | contig 14037 bp, 11 predicted proteins | sample S1TSphfallax_3_FD_88678 | JGI IMG/M metagenome (GOLD analysis project Ga0116230, IMG submission 88678) | Host-associated microbial communities from peat moss isolated from Minnesota, USA - S1T2_Fd - Sphagnum fallax MG | ecosystem: Host-associated > Plants > Peat moss > Unclassified | place...
GCTGCAGATGCCTTCCTATCCATGCAAGATGCTGCAAGGAAAGATGGTGTTTGGTTGGTACCTGTTTCTGGGTAAAAACCTCTCTGACATGACACTCCATTCTAGTCAGTCTGACTCCTGAGTGCTAGTCAACATCATGACCAAGTCTGCACATTGCTTCTGAAAATGTGATTGTTTTATGACTGTTTGCCTGAATCTGGGCAGGTTACATTACATATATCTACACACACTTTTGGGAACTGTTAAAGTTAGTGAAGTCATGGCAGCTAGTCACTAGTATTGTTCATGAAGTTGATGATCTGATACTTTGTGAGTGACACTCATAAGGTTATGACCACACTTATTCTTGTTGATTTAGTTCTACTCTTACTGGAACTGAGACATCTGCTACCTCCAAAGTGTTGTTGTGGAGTTTTCTCTGCAATGTCATAGATATGGTATCAATTTAATGGAATTGAGAACCCAAATCCACATGACAGATCTTTTGCTGTTATTATGACTTGGTCTTTGGGTCTACCATCATTGAGTCTACTCATTATGCCCTTAAGGTCCCCTTTGGTATAACTGCACTGACAACCTCTAACAGGTTTCGGTCAGTCGAGATGCAGCAATCACTGTTTTTCACCATAAAGGCGGAACGTGAACAATCTGCTGCTGAACGTGCAAAGGTGAACCTGTCTCTTTGGAGCAATGACTACTGTAGTTGATTGCTTGGTTATAGTGTTGAATAACATGTGTGCTACCAAATTGAAGACTATGAATATGTCTAGCCATGTCTTCTTCTTTCTTGGTTTTGGAAAGGTAGAGTGTGGCGCTTCACACATCATGTCAGAGCAACATCTGAGGATTATCAGGACCAGAGGCAGCTTATGTAACCCTAGTGATGAGTCCTAGTGACTGGTGAGGCTTCCTGATGTTGGTTTTTAATCTCTTGAATTTTGATAGGTGTCAGCACCTCCAGGCTTTAGTGAGCACCATACAGGCTATGCACTTGATATTGGAGATTTGACTGCTCCAGAAACTGAGCTTGAACCAGGTGAAAATGATTCTTACAAGGGAGCCCTATAGTTTTCTTAGCATGCTAGAATTGTTGTTAAGTGATGGAGGGACCTTCCTTTTTGGTTGTCATTGGTAATTATGGTTGTCACTGCCTTTCGTTGCGAGATGACAGTCTGATACTTTGTGAGCAACACTCACATGGTAATGACTGCACTCATTCTTGTCATGTTTGATTCAGTGTAGCCTGGACTAAAACAACAATTGCTCAGTCACCTTCATTGTTTTTGTGGAGCTTCTCTTCACAATCACCTTAATATATGTGTTTATGTTTATCGAGTTTTTCCATTATTGCCAGTGTTGTGACAGGAAGGTGGTCCTTTGTTGTTCAATGTTTGACATTAAACTACACCCATTGCAAGGAACTGATGACATGAGTGGGGATGTTATGATAGGTGGTCAATGCTATACATTTTGCTGTTGGACATATGTATGATCATCACTGTCATTCAAACTGCTCCTTAATTTTGTTTTGTGATCTTGATTTCTCTTTTCCTTACAGTTTGGTTTCCTCTTTTTCATGCTCACTGATTGTTGCTGGTCTGTTGTCAGATCTGAAATATCCAGGTTATGGATAGGTTATTGAGTCATCTCTCACTTCTTTTCAGGTTGACTTAACTCAGAAGTATTGAGAAATACTCAGCAGTTGAAGAAATTTGTGAATGTTGAGCTAACTGACATCATGGCTGAATAATCTTGGTACTTACAGGATTTTTGACAGAATCTTAGTAGATTGGTTAATTTTGAATTGACCAGTACCCACTGCTGGGAACTGATGAAGTCAGTGAAAGTGTTGTGGTCGTCAGATACTACCATTCATGTTGCTGTTGACAGTCACAAAAACATGTGAGAGGCTGTTGCTATTGGTCACATTGAATTTCAGGTCTATTCTGTTCTTCATGTGTCTGAAATATTTATGAAGTGTTTTCACTGGAGAGTTTTATAACAACTGATGATTCTTTCGGTTTCATTTACTTCACTGTAAAATAACATCTGCTTTTGTCTGCTGAGCAGAATTTGATCAAACTGCTGCATTTTCTTGGCTTCAAACCAATGCTGCTCGGTATGCTACAGACCAGTCTGGTTTTTGTTTGGTGACAAATGTGGTCATATCCCTCATGTACGAACCTAATTAGTGTATCTTTTGAGTCTCTTGAATCATCTAGCTGTACCAACAAATGAACCTTCTGCAGCAGGAAAGTTATTGCCAAGTGACTTTGTTTGCAGGTTCCATTTTGAGATGTCATTCCCTAAAGGCAACATCCAAGGTATAATGTATGAACCGTGGCACTGGAGATTTGTGGGAGATGATTACAGCCTTCAAACATTTTATGCATCGCACAAACTTTATGGTAGCACCATCAGTCCTGATTCTAGTCACTGATATTTCTTTATAGCTGCATACTTTGTATATTCTGCAGTCTGTGGGCAAATCCGATATGTCTTGTTCAAACTGGAGTAGCAAACCCAATGATGTCGCAGTTAATATGATTTCTTGGATATCAGATGGTTGTGCAGGCTTACCTCTGCTAAAATGACCTCACCTGAGCTGAGCACATTCATTCACTAGTTTCACTTTTAACTTGCTGTGACAGATTTGTCCTTGTTTAAAGCAATGCAAGTTTTTGATAATTAGCTCTGCCTTGATATCTGAGCTGAAAGGCACATGACAATTCTGCTAGCTGGGAGTTTTTACTTTATACTTTGTAAAGAGGTTGTGTACCTACAGCTAATTTCAGTACATGACTAGGTTTTTTTTTGTTTTCTGAGATTTGTTGAGAATCTTATGGCAGTGGAATTGAGGGGACAGAGTTTGATAAAACATCATCTGTGAAAGAGTGTTGGAATTGTTGTGGTGTCTGGTTATATCTGCAAGGTTACTCCCAATGGAGATTGTCCCATGCCAAATCCAGCCCTTCTATCAACTTCAGTTGACATATTCCATTTGTCCTCAGAAAAGCAAGTAAAGGAGTGTGGTAGGTGAGAGTCTAGGTCTGCAGATAACACTGTGAAAATGCAGCTTATGGTTTTACATCACTGGACAGTCATTTGATCAAGTTTGAGGTGAATGCAGCCATGGTATATGCCTGTTGGATGCAATGTCTCACAAGGGCATGAATGGTATTTGTTGAAACCTTTTGTCATCTTTAATGATGGTGTATCTGGACATGATCCGTGATCTATGGGAGCTTAGAAACTGAAACCACGACAGGCTAACATTGCTGCAGTTGTAAATGTCATTCATCTTCATGTGGCACAGGTACCAGAAGAACTGGCTAACCCTGCTGTAGTACTTCTAACTGTCATGTATTTAGAATGTGTGCATGTACCAGGATGTATTTGTCAGTATGTGCACCCAGTAACAGCATTTGTTCTGTGGTTGTGAAGTTGGAACTTAGCAACTAGCTAACCCTGAGTGAAGATGACAATGATGTATGAAATTTCAAATCTAACACCAGTACTGATGATTTCTCACAAGTTTTGGGAAAATGTTTGAAGGTTGGACAGAGCTTGATTATGGCTTTAACAGCCCTTGGGGCTGGAGCAGTCTAAGGCTCTTGGTACTTTTACAACCTCCTGCCCTCGCTGATGGGACCCACAAACTGAATTCACAAGGAGGGCCCACTATGTGTCTTATCTTTTGGGTTGTGTGCAATTGGCCATCTTTGTTCTAGTAGCCATACTAGTAAAGCTATGAATAAACACTTCTTGTGTTAACAGCTCTTTCAGATCACAGACCCCAATTCATAAAAAGACATATTGAGTAGTTCCATACACTCACTCCTAGTGGATTATATATTTGTGGGAATCATGTGGTGGATTTGGTGTGCATGACGGGTTGATACATTCTCCACATTTATGAACTTTCTGAAGATAGTTTGCCATTATTTCATAGGAAGTTTATGAGAGACAAAGGAGCATCAGAGGTACCCATTGGGATGAGCAAAATCAGAAACACAACTGGGGTACCGTGTGTGGTAACTGGTTGATGCAACATGAGCATTGGAATCATCTCAATCATTCTCAGGGTGGAGTTTACAACAATGGTAATATGACAAAAGATCATTGGCAGACATTCACCTCAAATTATGAGGATGACAGGTGATGTCTGCTTGCACTCTCTAGTCAATGAGACAGTTGAAAACATTGATGGTGGTGGTGGGGGGGGGAGGGGAAGGTGGGGTAGTGAACAGTTCCAGCTGTTGGAGACTAGTCTGCTTATAAAGTGTTGGTGATTCTAGTTTCCTTTTGGTTGCAATGGACTTCTCTGCTTGAAACCACAGTCATAATACTATAGATCATCATCATCTGCCTGGGGCGTGCCTGGGGCAGGCCCAATCATTTGTCACACAAGCTAGTAACATTTAGATCTCCAATTGTGGAGCACTGGAGCAGCTGATAGTTTGCCAGGCATCTTCTGTGCAGAGCAAGAAAACTCTGGACTATAGCAGCATCAACATTCAGGATCAGCTGACAGGGTCAGAACTGGTAGCCTATGGGGACCAGAGTCATCAGACGAATACACTAAGTCAAGCCCATTATTGGAGCAAAGCCAAACCTGATTCTGCAACTGCATACAGTATACTTCACTCCAATTTTGGGCTGTGAGTGAGGTGGGGTCACTTGCACATTTCATCCATAGCCAGCAGGTTAGCATGTTGAGCCCATTTTGTCCAAACTGACCATTTCTTGCACCTCTTTGTAATTTCCAAACTTCCATTCCTTGGGATGAACTGACCAGTGTTGTCCTTATATGAAGTTTTGAGGCTCATAAATGTGTCACCAATATGGCATATTCTCTAAAAATTTCTAGCAAAAGGATATGCATTGAAAACTTTTAGCAATATATTTGTCAAGATGGATATAGATTCATATTCATTTTTTTCCCCTTCAATGGATATAGATTTGCCAGCTCTTAAAAACTAACTAACTACATGATATGTACAAAGGCTAGGCATAAATTTTGTATGTTTGAAAAAAAAAATTGCAATTACACACTAACCTTCAAGTGTATACAAATTCTACAAAAGCAATAACTTGCAGGGAAGTTGAACCCTCCTTCAAAGAACTCTCTGCCCAATGCAGCTCAAGTTGCCTACCCCAACTGCACCCCACAGAAAACACAAAAGCACCCTCCCCCCTCCAAAACAACATAACCAAAACCCATCGTCAATGTCATTAGTGAGCTCCACAAGTAAAATTTGCATTCACAATGACACAACTTAATTCTTTCCATTGGAAATTTTGTTATTTAGATGTGAGATTCCAACCTTTGAATTAAACTTTGGACTGCAAATTTTATAATAAAATCTTGTTATCTCACCTTGCCAAACCTGATTGTTGTCTTGGTGCAATTCCTCAAAGTAATTTGCTTCCTCAAACGTGTCATTAAGTTTTTTTCAGCCAATGAATTTTCAACTTTCATAAAGCCCATCATGTATATATGGTAGATACAATTCAGACATGGATCATCAAGCTAGTTCTTCACTATAGTGATGATAGATTTTTAAGTTCTCCAACTATAAACAACAATGTTGAAGTTACCAACACACCAACAAGACTAAAAACAATCTCAATTTCAATTTGTGACCTTGAAATTCCCAAGATATATTTAGCAAGGAAGCCAATGTTTGGGAATTGACTCTCATGACTAAGCCACCAAACAAGGGAATTGGCACATGCAATTCAAGTTACAAATAACCTCACGAATAAAGATAGTTCCCCAACAACAAGTGCTTATGAAAACTCCTTAACACATGCACTAACACCAAAAATGTTATTATATGTTTCAATAAAATCACTAAACCCAACAATTGATTCATGCATCAACTAGTGCTACACATGTTTGAACAATAAGTTTTATAAGTACATCAAAGACTATGATTAGAAAAAAAATTATTACTTTTGTGTTGTACTTAGAAGTAAAATAGAAAGCATCATCATGTCCCACATAATTTTCCACAACCTATGAAGACTTGAAATGAAGATTTAGCATAATGGCAAGCATGTTGTGGATCGTAATTTGTCAAGAAATGGAGAAAAGACTTCTTCACCTCAACAACTTTAACCCACATGTTTTTTTGAAAGAGGAGAACCTAAACATCAAAAGTTGCTAGTCCCATCAAAAACTTGTCCATAATTAGTGTGAAATTGATAAACCTTGTGAAATCATCAAATAATAGTTAGTAACCTCATGATTGGTTCATCATGCAAGTTGTGACAATAGGTTCAAGACATGTGTGAATGATTTTTTAATTTGTACATACTTCAACCTTAAGAACTTTTTCTACAAATCATTGTCAAATGTCATCAATAACTCAAAATAATGGCTTGTTTGAACTCCACTGCCCCTTCAAACATAATCATTTTATTAACAAATCCAGTCTTCACCAAGGCTTGCAATTTTCAAAGCCATAACCCATTGCCAACACCGGCATGCATTCTCCCCTTTTTTGATTTTTTTTGTCCATGTGATTATCTTTTGTAAACTACCTTGGGAAATCTTCATATTGACATGTTTTACACTTGCAATCACCTTTTCATTGTTTGTAGAATATTAATAAATTTTAGATGTAATGTGATTAAAATAAGTACTTTTGTAATCAATAATGGAATGCAATGTTGTCACCATAAACATCAAGTTGTTGCCTTCATCTTTCACAAAGGTAAGCATAAGATGCATGATTCATTCTTTTCAAGTAAAGATTGTAACTACTTAGCCATGGAAAACCTCTTGACGTCATGTAGTTCAAATAAACCAAAAGTAACATGTATAGGGGTCTAAAAAACATTTAGATAATTAACTATTAAGGGAAATGTGTCCATGCCACCTCTAGGCATCCAAAGATCAAAACTTATAGACATAGTTGTCATAGTTGAAAGATTTCAAAACACATGTAAGTTCATAGTTCTTGTGACCATTGCAAAAAAAACTTCTTCCACCAAAAGCACAACAACAAGGAAAGATAGCATGAGGGCATTGGCATAACACTAACCTCCATAGCCAAAAAAATTCATATGTTGAAATGGCCTTGCACCCCTTACAAATATACAACACTAAACCTTTAAAAAATTATTTTTACACCTCATCACCTTTTTTGTAAGGATCTATGGCACCAACAAATGTCATGACTGCACACACACTTGGCCCAAACCTTTTCTTCCTTAATTGCTAATTACAATTTGCCTCAAGAATTTTCTTAGCAACAAACCAACTTCCTTTGAACCAATAATCTAAGATGTGCATAGTCAGTGTGGGTTTTCATACAAATGATCTCCTTAGTCCTATTATACATTTGATAAAACTTTTCCTTAGAATAAATCATTAGCCCCAAAAATTACCACTTGTCTATTTTGTTCTACAAATAATAGATCACAACATCTACAAGTTTACAAAGTCCACATGTAAGTAGTCATTGACAACAAAAAAATCCCTAACAAATAGAGTTCCACCTATGTGCCTTCCAAGTTGTAACTTGAATTATATAATTGCAAGCTACATAACCTCAACCTAAGCAAAATTATTTGTAGTAGCTTACATGCATGTATGTTCTCAACATCTAATAAGATGCCATATATGCACATTAAAAGTTGTTACAATTTCAACATAATCTTCATCAAGCTACCAACATATTCAAGCATGCAAACTTCTTCTCTAGCCATCACATTAGACATGGACCTATCACCTAATGCAAGACAAAACACATAATAAATGCAAAGACAAGGTTAGTTGTGAATTACCCCTTGAGAAATAAATACTTGTTATTACTTATCTATTTACAACTACTTGAGTGCAAGGAAGACTTACAAACTAAGTTTTATGAAACAAAACTAAACAACACAACAACAAAAAAAAAGATCTAAAACCTAGAAAAATTCACCAAAAGAAAAAGTAGCAAAACATAAGCTTGAAAACAAAAGGAGAAAAGAGCTCAACTAATAGATGTAGATGAAATGTGATGAGCTTGAATATTGGTGTGCAAGTGAAATGTGATGAACACAAATATTGTCATGCAATTGAAATGTGCTCATGTAACAATTGTAATGTTCAACCCTAAAAAGCCTCTAGACCAAAATGTGCACTCAAAACTTGAAACCTCAAGACATAAAGCGTGTTCAAAGAGCTCATCTTGCAAATGCAAGCAAAATGTGACAAGTGGAAAGATTGTTGTGCAATTATCATAATTTGAAGGCCAACATGCAATGCTAAAAGTGAAAACCTCCATACTAGAATGCAATGTCTTGAAACCTCAAGACTAGAATTTGTGTTCAAAGCCTTAAAACCAAAGCATGTGCTTGAAGCCTCAACACCATTGGATGTGTTCAAAACCTCAAGACCATTGGATGTGTGCACAAACCTTGAAGACCATAGTGAAATGCCCAAAACCTAAATACCAAAATGCAAATTTTGAAACTTGAAAACTAAATTTGATATTTGAAACTTGAAGCTTCAAGACCAAAATGTAATGTTCAAAATTCAAACTCTTAAGACTTGATGTTCAAAACTTCAAAACTAACAAAGTGCGATGTTCAAAACCTCAATACCAAAATGTGATGCTTGAAACATTATGACTAGAATGAAATTTTCTCAAAATTTGAAACCTCAAAACCAAAGTGTGATGCTCAAACCCACAAGACTACAATGTGATGTTCAAAAGCTCAAAACCAAAGTGTGATGCTCAAACCCACAAGACTACAATGTGATGTTCAAAAGCTCAAAACCAAAGTGTAATGTTCAAAACAACAACACCAAAGTGTGATGCTCAAACCCAAAAGATTAGAATATGATGTTCAAAAGCTCAAAACTAAAATGTGATGTTTAAAATCACAAGACCAAAATGCAATTTCAGAACCAAATGCAAATTAGTGTAGAACTTCAAATTAGTCAAATTCAATTCTACAACTTAACAACTAAACATTAAAATATCTTACCTCAATATTCATCATGAAAACATTGATACTTGGGACAAAGTGAGAAAGGCAACTCATGGAGCTCCACCATTGCTTGTAAAAGAACTACAAATTAAGCCTTAAACACTAACAAATAGATTCATATTTCACATTCTAGCCCCTTAAAACTTGACTATGCATGTATGACCTTTTAACCTCCCCTAAAAATCTAGCAAATATGAATACCTTTATATCCATATCTATGAACCTAGTAACGCCAAGAAACATGTATGAACAAAACCATAAAGTAACAATATCCTTTGGATAGCCATACAAAACAATTGTTAATCAATAGAAGTTCTATTTGATATGCATAGGCTTGGATATTGAGAAAACCATAGTTTTAAGATATGGTTATGTATCCATATTTGCCTATTATTCAAATTTATATCCAAATGTTTCACATATTTAGTCAACATTGGAACTAACCCTTGGAACTTTGGGTTGTTTTGTGAAGTATTATGTGTGATCCTTTATGTTGAGTCAAAAAATTTGGAACAAAACAATTTTCTCTTTAGCTATCATTTTTCCAACTTGTAAATTTCACCAAAAGAAAGAGAGAAATTGTATGTGTGTGTTTCATTTGGTAAACCTTTTATTTTTTACTATAATGGAACTTTAAATGGCATTCTCTTTTGAATGTTTGCATTGCGAATGTAGTTGAATTGTAATGTTGATGTTGGGTCTCCTATATCTATTTCCATTGTTAAACATGACTTTTCAAAAGAAATATCAATTTTTGGCAATATTTTATTATTTAGAAAAACCTATTGCTATTTTGCTTTTATTAAAGGTGATTGTGAAGCAAAATTTTGTTTAATTTTGAGCGTTGCCAATCAAGGTGGGCCGTTAAATTTATAAGGTCCATATGTTTGGGGATATTACATTAGTAAGGTCCCCAATTTTTTTTCATATAAGGTAAGATTCCACATTATGGTTGTAAATTTAGGCCCCTTCCTTAGTTACAGGGAGTTCACAATAAGGAGCTTCCAACCATAATGCCCAAATTGGGGAACCTCACCTTTAATAAATACCAATGTAAACCCTAAACTTAAATTTGGTTGCAATCACAATCAAATGAGCCAATGGTGACAAGGGACTCAACCACAATTGGGCCCTTTGTGGTCATTTTAACTTTTTCATTAAAAAGATTTTTTGATAGATTTTTTTGCAAAATGTTTTTAAATTTTTTTACAATTCCCCCAATAAATTACATGATTAATTATTTTTTTTAATAGATATGATTTTTCTAAAAATATACAAATTATGCCAAATTTTATATTTCATCTTTTTAAATGATCATAATTTCAAATCATGCTAAAATATGCTAACTATTTAGAAATTTAGTTTGTTGTATCATAAACCACAACTTTGTTCATATATCATACAAATTACGACCCATTTACATATGGCAAATGACTCTTCAAATTTGAACATTCTAAAATTATGTTTTGAATTAAAAATATATAAGTACCACAATTTTTTTAATTATGATTTTTTCTTGAATGTGGATGGTGGGTTATCATCATTTTTTTTCCCCCATCAAATTATTTTATTAAAAGAGTTTTTAGCCCAATACTTTATAGATTTGATTTTTTGGTGTTAACGTTCAATAGTCATTTGTTGAAATCGAAACTCAATTTATTAAATTAAATTATTTTCTTAATTGTTCAACATTCATATAAATCATTTAACAAAGATTTCCTTGATCAACATGACATTAAAGTGGCATTACATAAATACGTTTGATAAAATTGACAACTTTTTGGTCTTTCAACATGGTTTTTAACTCATTTGATTGTGATCTCACCCACTCCAATAGTATTTCCATGAAATGAATACCTTTAGTAAATATTATTGTTAGGTGGAAATGATGGGTATTGATTGAGTGTTAGACATTGAACACATTCAAATATTAAATCTATTAATACCTTGATAGATATCCAAATTGTTAGTTTTCGTTTGTGTGAAAACCAATCATTAAAAATCGAATCCTTTTCCATATCTTTCAAAATGTTAAAACCCAAGTGGGATAAAATGGTTTATTCGGGTCTAATTTCATGCTAAAGTTTGGGCTAGGTCTAGGGGTCTAGGTAACTAAGATGTCTAAAATCTAGAATTGTAGGTATAGGATTTTAATTTATTTCTAGAAACATCAAAAGCACTAAGGTTTTCGTTTCTTGGCAAGTTTGATTGCAATGGTTGTCTTGCATAGTTGTTACTTTTTGAAAAATAAAAAGGCCTACTAACAACTTTATTCTCATTTCATAAGCATTTTAAATTTTCCACAATTTATTTATTTTATGTTTGGTTGAAGCTTGAAGCTCACTTGTTTTTAATTTCTAGATTCTTGGTGTTGGTTTTCAATGAAACATTGTTTGTTTTTTTATGTTCTTGGTCTTGTAAGTCTTTAGTTCCATGTTCCATGTTGTTTGTTCCCTCCTCTCTTCTCTTTCATTCTTCCTCTCCCTCTTGCTCTTTTCTTTTGCCTCTCCTTCCCTTTTCTTCCGTTCTTCCTTATGTTCTTGCTTTAAACTTTTCATGACACATTGTTTACCTACTTTAAGTTCCACCTACTTCACTACTATTAGTTGCTTACTTCACAGTTCTCACCTACTTTGCATTCCCATCTATTTCATTGATTGTGTTTGTGTGCTTCATTGTTCTTATTTGCTTCATTGCTCCCACCTATTTGTTTCACCATTCCTGCTTATTTGCTTCATGTTGCCACCTACTAGCTTTATGTTTTCACCTACTTCCTTCACCATTGCATTGAATTGTTGCTCTTGTTTACATGTTCCAAGATTCAAACTTCATTTCTCAAGTACTAGCTATTGCTCCCACTTGTTTCAATGCTTACATGTTTGAGCTTTGATGTCTACTTACTTCAAGCTTGTGTTTTTACTTTGTCTACCCCTTCCCTTTTGCATAGGTGTAGGAGTTCAAAGTGTCACACAACTTTGGCTTTTGAGCTTCTTGAATTGGTAAGTTGTTGCCCTTTTCTCTATTTCTTGTTTCTTTCTATGATCATATTGTTTTTGTGTTTGTTTGTGTTGTTTGAATGTTTGCTTGTATGTTTGTTTTGTTTGATTATGTATGATTCATGTCTTTGATTGTGTTTTTGTTTGAAAACCTTCGTTTATAGTTATTATCAATTTATGTACTAATATAAATGTTTGTTTGTATTTTTGTGCTAGATTTCTTAATTCTTTTACTATATATACAATACATACCAACATTACAATGCATTTTGCACCTCTAATTTTGTTTTGCACCATGATGAGAGGACAAAAAAATGATTGAAGTTTTTTTTTTTTTTTTCAAACCTTTTTTTGTGATAATTGTTTTTCACCCTTTCTTTATAGTTTTTTGTAACCATTTACATTTTGAAGTTCTAGGAAATTTTGTAATTTTTGGTATAATAATTAGTTGTTTATTTTTTTCACTTCCTAGTAATACTCTTCTAAAAATTGCAAATGCATAAATCCTTTGAAAAAGAAAACAAAATATGTGGGAATGAAACATGTGAAGTTTTCATGAATGAAATAATTATGGAAGGATAACTAGTGAAAGTAAGGTTTGAAGATTATCCTAATTTACAAATGAACTTGAAAGCATATGTGCAAGCAATTTCTTCTTATGGGGAGAGAGATTATAGAACAAATGGAGTTTTCATTTAGTCCCACATTTTGAAGAATGTTCTATTAGATTTACTAGGAACGAAGTAGCAGCATGTTCATCAATTATACTATGCAACAACAACAACCTATTGCCAAGGGGGACGTACTATTTGTCACCCATAATTCATAGCTCTTGGAATTGGAAGTGCTTAGGTGGATTTGAAAAGAAGGGTCAAACTTCAAACTCTAGTGTGGTGCTCAATAGCTCATTGACTTCACTATGTGGCGGTTTGAGTGGCTCTTTGGATCCAACAAACAAAATCCCGATCTTTTTCTTCTTTTGTAGTTGGAAACACACAAAAAACAAGATTTTCAAAACTTTTAGCAATCATATTTTTGTGAGGAGGAAATGTTGATCATGATGATGATGGATAGTTGTTGAATCATTAGAAGAAGAAACCAAAAGAAAAATTTGTGAAGAAAGGAGTGAGGAAGCAAATATGGGAGTGTAGTGGCAACGTTGGCGTATGAGCCTCTACTATGTAAGAGCGTTGTTGGGCATGGGTGGTGCATATGCAGAAGCACTATTGGACATGGGTGGTGCATTGGGCCCACCATTGCCATTATGTTCTTGCAATGGTCAAACCCACCATCACTGATGCGGTAGGAAAGTTAAGTTTTTTTTAAAATGTTGTTTTTTTTTGTTTTTTTTTGGGCTTTTGTGTCCTAGTGTTTTGGGGGTAGCCCTTTTTTGTATAGCCCCCTTTTTGCATCCTCCATTGGTTTGGATGGCCCTTACCCCCATTGTTCTGGCCTTTACACTTTATGTGGCCTTTCAAGGCATGTTAAGTGTGTTCACCCTTTTGCCTGCCTCGTCTCCTAGACTAGCCAAATTGCTTTGTCTTTATAAGTGTTTTATCCTCTTGTGCTGCACCTTGGTTCTATCCCTCTTCCTTCTTGGGGTTGGTTTCAAGCTTAATTTAACTTCATTTTGGGGTTGTTTGAGGTTCATTTGCGTGCCCTTATTTTTTTCATAGGATCTTTCGAACCATCCAAGATGAGATCAAGTAAGCTTTTCGCTTACCCCTTGACCGAATTGCTCAAGATTCGATGGACTAGTTAACATGGTTCCTTTTCTTTTTGTTGCTTCGTTGGTGTTCATGTTGTACCTAAGGAGGTTGTTCAAATCAATGAAAAGTTATGCCCACCTTGGGAGGTTTATGGTGGGCGACTTGTCTTCTTTTCAAGAGGAGTCCTCTCATGCCTTTTGTGCTCCCCATTCCCACTATTCATTGGATGATTATTCAACCATTCATTTTTGTTGATGTTTGATTTTGGGTAAAATTAGAAGGTACAATCATGTTGTTATAACTTTTCAACCCATGTTGCCAGATGTTTTTTCAAAAAACAC
>Ga0116230_10004259_pt1 | contig 14034 bp, 7 predicted proteins | sample S1TSphfallax_3_FD_88678 | JGI IMG/M metagenome (GOLD analysis project Ga0116230, IMG submission 88678) | Host-associated microbial communities from peat moss isolated from Minnesota, USA - S1T2_Fd - Sphagnum fallax MG | ecosystem: Host-associated > Plants > Peat moss > Unclassified | place: USA...
GGACAAAAGGATGAGAATTTTTAGATGATTAGGACAAATTGACTTTGTTTATGAACAAATATCATTTATCTCAATTGCACCAAACAAACAAGAATGGAATAAAGAACAATTGGATTTAGAATTAAGTCACAAACTCATAAATTTTAACGATGGTCCAAACCACTATGGGAGGCTTTACATTCCTTAAAATATATTTTGTAATTAGCCATGAGGACTATATACCAATGACATTTTCCCAACTCCCCAAAGTCACTTTCCTTAAATTAAATTAAAATATTTCTTGTCTTATAAATTTTGAAGTTCATAACTTTAGGAAACATCTCTATTTTGAACATGAAGTTCATTATCTTATAGTGTTTGAAAAGAGCTTTTTCAAGATCACATGAATTCCAATAATTGGACATGGATTAGTCCTTCAAATCACTCTTTGAATATTTTGGAATCAATTTGCCAAAAAAAATCCCATCCTTTGAAATTCATAACTTATGAAAAACATTTTTTGCTTTGGGTAAAATGCTAGTTGATTATATTTTAGCTTGAAATATTACCTATCAATGATCATTTGATTTGGACACATTTTAACCAATGTTGATGGGTTTCCCATGTTTTAGAAAATTGCCAATTTTGGTCCTTAGGGTAAATTGAAAAACCAACCCAATTTTTAGTTTTTTTTTCCCCCTCATATTTTATAAAACCTTCCAAGGTTTTAGCTTTTGATTTTTTAAAAATTTGAGCCAATTTTCAAGTAGGCAATTTTGACAAAATTATAAATAGGTGGTTATCTTATGCAATTCTTTCAAGCTAGTTATCATTTTAAAAATAAAATATGACTGAAAAAACCCAATAAATCGAAAAAATGAAAGGATTTAATAACAATTGATGAAAATTAAAAAATATTGTTTTCATCATATTTTTAGATTCTCATTTTTTTCGAAGGTACCTTCAAACTCTTCAAACTATTCTTCCATATCAACATTTGTTTCAATCAAGTCCACCATGTTAGATGGAAAAATACAACCAACCCTAGGACCATTAGGCTTCTTATTCACAAATATCAATTTTTAACAATTGTCCATCTATACATGACATTCTCTTAAATTTGTGAGTGACCCAACTAAAGAAAAAATCCTTTCCACATAAAATCACTTTTTTTTCTCCCTTTTTTTTTCATCATAATATGATAAAGTTGTGCAATGGGAATTAAATGTAAGATGATGCAAAACCAATGCAAATATTAAATAGAATAAATCTTGCAAAACAAAAAACATTAATTATTATTTTAAATAGTAATTTTTTAAAATTTAAAATTTCCAAAAAACCAAAAGCAGCCAAAAGAAACCCAAATTAGTAAGAAAAAAACCAAAAAAGAACTAAAAAACCAAAAAATAGGAAAACAAAATGAAACAAAACAAACAAATATTTATAAAACTAAAGAAAAAACCCCCAAAAGTGTTATTGAATTTATTTTTTTAATTTAAACATGAAGTTCCAAGCTTGGAATTAAATTCCACTATTGATAGTCAAACCTCTTATGATTTGACACATGCACAAGCAAACAAAAGGTGGGGAATACATGCACATGCAATAGATCAATGAACAAAGCTAGGAGCCATGAAATCTCAAACTTGCACAAGCATACAAAGGGGGGTGGGGAGTACATGGGATAGATCAATAAGTAGAGCCAAGAGCACAAGCATGTACCTAAAGGAGCAACACCAACGTTACTTACCAAGAGAGAAATGTGTAAGGAGAACATAAGCCAAAAAGAAGATGCTCAAGTAGAACCATGAGTTGAAAAAGAAAAGAAAAATGTTTCAAGAGCCTCGATGCACAAAAATCTTCAATGACACAACTTCAAAACATTTGAGCGATGGAGAAAAATGGGGCCCAAGTGAGAGCTTGGGCCATTTTATCTATTTGAAGAGAAGTTTTCCTTTTCCACTAGTGATGTTCATTGAACTACATCCCCCCTAATTCACTAAACCTAAAATATAAAAAACATTGGACTCCCATAGAAAATTTTACAAGCTTGTTGAAAAACTCATACTACCTAAAGTAGATAGTAGACTTTTGAAAACTTGTCCCATGTATCTTAAAGAATAAACAATAATGAAATTACTTCCCATTACACAAGCCATAATAAAACATTCAATTCAACAATTGGATTAAAATTCAATTGAACTGAATTAAAAATTTCAATTAAACTTCATTGAATTAAAATAAAATTTTAATTCAATTGAATTCAAAAGAAATGGGATGCAAAATTATAAGGCATTGAAAATTCTAGTGATGATGTTTCATCAAAATTGGTTTATGTTGGATGGGTATTTTTGTGGTTGTCACTACAACAATTCCAAAATCATTCTAAATTATAATTCATCGTAGATCAAGTTCCATTTTAGAATCTTTTTTTTCTTTTAACTGTTTGTATATTGTTGTTAGTTTTGCACCTTGTCAAAAAAAAATTGTTTGTTTGTATATTGTTATTTGTAATAAATCCTTTAAATGTTTTTTTTTCTTTTGTTTGTTTGTATATTATTATGAACTTCTCTAATGAATTGGACTTTCGTTCCTAAAGAGGAGGAGTTCGCAAGCATGGATTGAAGTGGAGTTTGCAAACATGGATTCAAGAGGAAGAAGTCAGTAATGAATTATAATCTTTGTATTTGAAACTCCAAAAATATTACAAAGCAAAGTAAGAAGAGAAAGATTCACATGGAAATTACAGTGATATGAAAAACATAAAAAAACTAATGATGATGCATTTTGTTGGCCAAAATTTGTACACATTCTTACAAACTTTCCACATAATATATATATATATAAGTTTTTATCTTTTCATTGTAGAGTAAGAAATTCAAGAATTGGGTTTGAACCATTCTTGATGCAATAATGGCCTTTTTAACATCATTGATTTTTTTTCTTAAAGAGGTTGGCAAGAACCTAAATGATGGAATGACATTATCAAACATGCCCATGGTGAAGAATGCATTGTTGCCATCACAAGAAAAAATCTTGTCCTTCCCACCCCCACACATGGCGACTATTGTCCAATTTGACTTTGAGAAAAAAAGTTGTTTTATAATTGGCCTTGTAACTCAATATATTTATACGTTGTGAATGTTAATGGATAAGTTGCATGAGTTGCAAAGTTGTAACTCACCATATGTATGGTGCAACTCATTGCAACTCAATTGCAACTCTGTTAAAACAACTCATTTTCAACTACTATGTAGTTCAATTATAATTACACCCATGATGTCATGTTGATGTCATTAATTGTCATCCATCTATTAAATTTTGACATGTGGCACCATGAAATTTTTTTGACATAAGTTTTTTTGGAATATTGATTTCCATTGTCCATTATGATTGTTAATGATGGTTCGAAATTATAACATGAGGCACAATTTTTTTAAATGCCACATGGCATATTAATTGTATTTTGGAAAATAATAATAATAATAATAATTCTTAGTAGGTAGGTTGGTAAGCTTTTAAACCTACATACTTACATATTTACCTAGGACCTACCTACCTACCTACCTAGATAGGTAGGTAAAAAAGGTAAAAAAACACAAGATTAAGTGTACTGAATAATTTTTTTTAAATTTAAGTTTTGTCTTTTCAAGGGGATAGTTGCACAATCATTGTAATACCTAACGGATAATTGCACAATAGTTGTATATGAGTTTTTTTTTAAATTTTAGTTACATGTAATGTGGTTTCAATGAATGCAATTTCACACAATGTACATTTCAACAACATTTGGTCATCTTAAGTTTGCAAGTGGCTTGTTGCACTAATTAATGGTCAATATTGTTCATAATTTTTATGTTCACTGTGCTGTTCACTTATGAGTATAATTTGGACCTTATTTAAATTTTTAATACCTTTGAAATCATTCAATTTGAATGGAAACTGAAAAAGATATGCCCTTCCGAAGTTGGGGTGGTAAAAAATGAAAAATAATAATCAGTCAAACACATGGTAAGCCATGATAACTTGCTTTAACACTTATTACCAAATAGTAATATGTTGACTATCAAACTTCACCTAACCCCATTGACATTAGGATGGATGAAGAAACTACTAATCACAATTATCAAAACAACCGTTCAATTTTAATCATGCGGTGAATAATTAATCTAGTTTAAGGCTTCTAAATCAATGGTAATGGGTGTATGCATTCCCATTCACCAAACCTAAATTTAGTCCTAAGAAATAATTCTCAAAAAGTATGGGCCCAATGTTTCATTGAGGGCAAAGTACATTCTAAGGTTGGATCCTCTTCACCAACGGATTTTCTACATTTTTTTAATTTGTTGTCAAGTTTTAGTCTTCTCCTCACGTAGCTTGGATCCTTGTAATCAAGTAATTATAGTCCTTCCTTCATTGACTTCGACTCCTAATCATGATTTTGGTCCCTTTTTCCACCCTCTTGATGGTGCTTCTAGTGTTTTCTTAGCTAAGTTCAAATTCTCTTAATGGTGTTTTTGGTCCTTTTTCACCTTCTTGATCATGTTTTTAATGCTTTCATAGTTGAATTAAGATCCTCGTGTTTGTGCTTATGGTCCTCCCCCCATCAAATTTGGCTCCTTTTGATCATGGTCATGGTCCTTTTCTCACCTTCCTAATCATGTTTTTGGTGTTTTCCAATGTTGTCCAGTTATCACATTTTAGTCCCATTTTTTAAAAGAAGAAGGATATGTATTTTTTTAAAAATTGAAATCTACTACACAATTTGGTTACACATTATTTTACTTTTAAAAAAACTTTGCCAGTTATGAATATTTTGGTTTTCATTTTTTTCAAAATGATGGATATGCACAAAGGTTATGCATATCAATTTTTTGATTTTATTACCTATAAAAAAAATTGCAACAAAAAACAAAGAACCTAGAAAGTTAGATTCCTAGAACCAAACCAAAACATGTGGGAGAGTCGAAACCCAATTCTATGAAGAACCATAGAACTCTGCCTAATTGTAGCACAAGTTCCCTAACCCAACCACACCCCAACTCACAAAATTAATTGTGCCATCAACTTGTAATTCTTCAAAAAAATAATGTTCTTTTTTACCAAATTATAGTTCCCCTCTACTAGAAGTTCTTCTATATTCAAATATTGTTTGAAGTCAAAATTTGGCTTGTAATTGGCACATGGATCATCAAGCCAATTCTTCACAATAGTGATGATCCGATTCATGTTGTTCACTTGTAACGCCTTAAAGCTATCAACACCCCAACAAGATTTTTAAAACTATATTTGAATATAAAATTTTCTTATTCAATTGTAATAAATAAATAAATAGAATTCTGAAAACTATTAGTTCAATTCAAAAAAAAAAAATTGAATATGAATATTTTTATTCCAATTATGAATTTTAAATTTTAAACCAAAAAATCGATAGTTCTATTCTGAAAATTGTTATTTGAATCTGAAATTTTCTATTTCAATTCATTAAAATATATTTAAATTTGAAAAAAAATTGAATCTGAATTTTTTTATTTCAATTCTTATTTTTAAAATTTAAAATTCAAAAAACTTATTTGATTTGAGAACTGAAAATTGAGTTTTGAATCTAAAGTTAATATTTCAAGTCTGAAAATGATTAATTGACTCTAAGAATGGACATTGAATTTTGAATATTGTAAATTGATATTTAGAGCTATAACAAGTGAGATGGTAAGAAAAATAATAGTGACAAAAGAGATAGTCTAAACTGGTGGCTAGCCACTAGTTAGCACAATAATTTAATAAATAATAATAACTTATTATTATTAAAATTTATTATTTACCATAATAAACTATATGAATTTAATTGATCCATATTATATTGTAGTATAATGATATGAATTATTATTTAAATTTATTATATCATTATTATTTTTTGATATGATAATTAATAGTAACTATACAAATGACATATTATTATTATTATTATATGATTTAAAATTATTATTTTTTATAATAATTGATATAGTTAGTGGATAAACTAATTTAGTATAATATGGTACTAGGAAGTTGTTGCAAATAACTTGCAATAAGTTGGTTGCACTTGTAACTACAATGTTTAACCCATATTTTTTGCCTTTCATTCTTTTCATATGTAGTATATAACTAAGAGCATTAGAAGTCTTCAAAGTGCAAATATCATTCAAGGGATGAGCCAATAAAAGAAGTTTAATCCTAAAGGCTAAAACCCTTTATAAAATTAGGATTTTCTTAAACCTACTTCATTAACTTAAGCCTATCTACTTACTTCTTTAGCCCTAGACTCACATTACCTATCCACCTATTGACATCCTACTGACCTTAAATTAAACATTCCGCAATTATTTCATTGAAAATATAAAATATAAAATAAGGCTTAACATGCCACATGTCACCAAATAATTATCATTCAAATGATAAATGGACACATTTTATATGTCATGTTGCACCAAATAATTTGCCTTAAAAATAAATGGACATGATTAATATTTTGCCACATGGCATACACTAATACCATACAAAATGGATGATGTGGATTTTTTTAAGATTAAATTATTATTTTTTAAATATTAAAATATGTTGCCATGTGGCAACACATCATTTGTTATTAGGGTGACCAAATTAGTTGCATGGTAAATCACAAATGACAATACATGTATAATAAGTCAAAGGATGTTCAACCATATTTCTTTGACTTTTTTTATACATCCACAATCCATGTTGTTTGCGATTATTGTCTTATGTGACTTGTTCAAAATTACTAAAAGGATTTTAGTTACAAATGTCATCTATGACTACAAATTAGTCACAAAAACCATTCAGAAAAAGATTATTTTCTATTAAATATTGTTTCATTTTAACCTTAAACCCTACACAAAGTTAGAGGAATATTTTTACTTTGATTGGAATGTTTTGTCCATGTAGATGGGAATACTTTGCCACGTAAACATAACATTTATATACGTGGCAATAACATACTACCAATGTGGCAAACATCTTTTGTCTAGGTGTTGTGAATATTTTTGTCATGTGATAAAAATATACCAAAAAGATTTTTTCATGTTCACGATTGTTATGCTCATTGCTCACACCCATAAGCTCACCACTAACGTTCATGCACTCACTTGATAACTATGTTGGGGAAGTGCGAAAATTCCCCAAGGTTGGCTTGTCCAATGGTATTTCTAATAAATGGCTACACAAGGCCACATTCTAGTATTAGGTATTGTTTCCTTGCATCTTATTTTATAATCACTCGTATAATATTCCTTTGCTTCCATTTCTTTTTCTTTGTTCTTTGATGAATAACCAAAATTGTGATCATGTTTTCTTTTTCTAACTTGAAGTGAAGGCTTCCAAATTGTTTGAAAACATGGTGGACCTTGGGGTCTCCATCTTAGGGTTTATGGAGGTGCAAAACATCCAAGATTTCATTAAACATTGGAGGCTTGAATTGTGGGAAATGGTTTTCTTCCAAGAATTCAAGCAAAAAGGTGGTATCCTCAAAAGGAAAACTTGGTAACCAAGTGTGTCAACTTTCCAACTTTCCCAACTAGTTCTTGTGAAGGCAAGAGAAACATTTAGCTCGTAGCCTCCAAAATACAAGGACCTCCAACAAATCCTCTCCAAGGTTATCAATGACCTCATATCCCAAGGCTATTTCATAATTATCCAATTCAAGTTCCAAATATTCATATCTTGAATTCTACCTTGCAAGATTTTCCATCTAGGTGTTAGATTTGTTAGTTGCGAAGGTGCTTTCTAAATTGCTAATGTTCCATGTTTATGATCCCTTGTCTTTGGTCCGCCGTTGGAACTAGAAGGTCAACTATGTGTATGCAATATTTGGTTTTACAAACAAATATTTGCATGGTGATGGTGTTGTGGTCATTTTCCATGATGATGACCCTCCTATTCTCAAGGAGATCTCACAATTGGTGTTTTCAACTCATAGGTTTTCTCTTCTTCCTCATCGCTTATAACAATGATCAAGACACCCTTTTCCAACAATGTTCTTTCATTGCCTTCCACATGTTTTATGCTTTAATTCATTTTCAAGGTATGAAGGTTGAAATTGTTTGCAAAGTATTCCATCACATCTTTCATTGCATTGAATGACAACATGATGATCATTTTCTCTTTGGGTTTTTTGGGGAGTAAATAATTCTTCATATTTTGTTAATTTAGATGTTTTTCCCAATATTGTTTCCTTGCTAAGAAATGGCAATAGATAGTTATTAGGTTTCCCATCATTGTCATTTGTCACTTTGCAACTTTTGTTATACCTTTGCAATGTTACACATCCACACATTTATTGTCCCTATAGAGATTTTTTAAAAATTCATGTCAAACAATGTTTGAAAAGCATCCATAAACTACATAAAGAATTCAACAAACATATCTAACATTTTTGCTACATTGTTGAGATCAATATCCATGTGTGGCTACTAACATTGTGTGGGTGTTTGATATAGGTTGTGGATGTTAGATTGAAGAATTTGCTCCAACCTTTCAAGTAAAGGAAATTGTCTTTGGTGGCATGTTTGAAGATTATGTCAACACGTGTTTTGTTTATAACTTCTTAAAATTCTTTGGAACAAACTATTGTATTTTTAAATATATATGTTTTTTCTAGGTTAGTGTTCAACAACTTTGTTGTTATGTTTGTACAAATAATTTCCTAGTTTTAGTCCCTTCCATCATTTTCAACAGTCTCATGTGTTTGGAGTTTTCTTTCATTAAGTACCTATGGTAGATTTTGTTTGATTTAGGTGTGCTTTTTACTAGACTTAAGTAGTTATACCATTGAGTACACATTGAACCTTTCAACTGATATGTTTTAGGACGTTCGTAGCTTGTTGTCTAAATGGTCCAAACTCATCACTATTAACTATTGTCTCTTGTTCTATTGACCTTCATGAAAAATAAATGATAAATATTTACACACCCATACACATCTTGCACTAGCAAAAAAATATGCATTCCATTGTTGGGTCAAAACATGATTGGAGTACCCCCTTAGGAACACTAAGGACTCAATCCCAATGACTTGAATTCACCTTTTTCTTCACTTTTCCTATGACACATCTTAGATTTTCCCTTTTTTTCTTATGTCAAATGAAATAATTGTATTCCAAATTTTATGTAGGCATCTAGAATATCTATTTTTTCCTCTTATGAAAGTAGGAATAGTAGAATTTATCCAATGTGCGCCATATTCTATCATGGCCCAAAATTCCCCAAAATTCCCCAAAATTTCATTTTTTGAAATTTTTTACATTGCAATAGGGCACTTGGTTTTTGTCATACTCATACATTGTATGTAATTAATACTTAAGGTGTTTGTGGTAAGAATCTTGGGTCAAAAAAAATAGTTTAGACATTTCTTATGAGTCCTTGAATTTTATTTTTCTTAAGAAACAAAGTCTTGGATTTTTTTCTAGGACTTGATAGGAATTTTGAAACTTGTTCAAATTTGACATGTTATGCATAGAATAATACCTTGGTAATGTATCTATCCATGAAGAAAATCAAACTTTCAATATGAATGTGCCATTAAAATACAACATGTTTTAAATGAGGGGTCCACCAAATATGAAAGGAGATGGTCCTTTTTGATACCCCAACCATACTTTGACCTTGTTGTTAATGCATTACATGGCCTTGCTTAAGACAATCCTCTCTATCTCCCAAAATCTATCACCTTTTGATTCTAAAATCTTTTTAATGTTGGCAACCTCATCTTTGGTAATATTAACAATAGCTTTCCACATTTGAAATTGGTTTGTTGTCTATTCCTTTGGATGATTCTAACATGGTTAGATATTTAGTTGTTCAAAATATCAATGACATTGTGAAACTTTGTTCCAAATGTACTAAGTAGAACCAAGTTCCATTGGTGTATAATGTTCATCAACTAAATTTGTTTTTAACCTTGGTATACATGGCAGCATGGTTTCCTCCGAATTCATCATTATGTCATTCAAACCCATCATTTTTTTTCCTGAATATATTAGTGAGTTCAAATTTTCCACCACACTAGTGGTAATATTATTGGTTAGCACAAGTTAATCCATATTTATGTTGTAAACAAGTATTAATGATTTGTATGGATTATTTTTTTACATTGTTTGTGTTTATGGTCATTTCTATTATATAATTGATTTGCTTATTTTACAATATGCCTAGAATTAGAGTAGGTAGTCACATTGTTAATAAACCATGTTTTTTAATTTTGGTTATTGGGTGTGTTGGCCATGGATTGTCACTGAGAGGTTGTTGCAAGTTGTTTAGAAACTATAAGATAAACATTTTTATCATCGTCCCATATATCATATAAATTTGCAAGTGATTAGAAAATGCCTAATATACAACCTATGCTTGGACTCAAATCTACATTTTAACTTTTTTTCTACATACGGGTACAAGTCCAAATTTGGCAATGTTTAGTAATAATGTCATGGATATGTATATTGTGACATGTTACAAATGAACAATTGAAAATTGAGATATTTTGATTGATCCTTTGAAGCTCACAACAAAATAATACTTGATGTGCAAAATATTCCATAGTTGCATACATCCCTAATGGTCACATTTTGTATAAATGTCTATTCAGTTTGTGCACTTATTGTTATCATGAAAACATGAAGGACCATTTGCATGGGATTGGCAAACTTGAAATGTTTACAAATTTGTTAAAAGAACTCCAAAGGCCAAAACATCTACAAATGTCTCAATAAGCACAAAATTTGTTTGCAAATTATGTTTTAAATCCTATGAGAAATCAAGTAGTTTTCAGTGTTCCATATCATCCTAGCAAATGTTGTCCATATTAGGAAGTCTTTATTTATAATGAACTAGGAAAAATAAAATGATCATGTTTTCTCTTCTCATTTGAAGTAATTAATTCCATTATGCTTAGCATGGATATTGGTTATCCATATCATTAGGTTCTCTTTATGTTGTTTTTTTGGGTCCACTATTTGGAAGGAGATTAAAGAACCTTCATGCCATTTGCCAAGCCTCACATGATTTTAAGATGATAAAAGATGTCTTTTATTATATAGTCAAAACAATGAAAACATCATATGAACAATCTTAATAGCTAAGTATCACAACTAATATTTAATTTAATATTTGGAATGAGGGATTATACACATTGGAACAATTTAAATTTCCCTAAATCAAAGCCATGGAATGCCACATGGCAAGGCAATGTGGATTAGTTGATGATGTGGACAAATATTCTCACGGGTGTTAACAAATATTTTTCCACATCAATATGATCTATCTAAGAATATACCTTTTGACATGGATGGAATATTTTATGAATATTTTTCCACACTCACATTAACACATTCGTGCTCATGTTCACATTCACACATTCATGCTCCCGCTCACACTCACGTTCACAAGTTCACAAAATAACAATCTTGACCATAACTAGTGGGCACATGAACCAATTATACAATAACATTCACCTACACTAGCTTGTTGATCCAAGCTTTGATATATTGCCATCTCGCTAAAATGGTTGGCTAAGAATTTCTTTTATGGTGGGACATTTTCCAAAATGTATGCACATGGCTACATTTGCATGGTTTGCAAATGTTGTAACATGTGAATTAAACTTTAGAAAAGTCTTGATACGGGGTTAAAAAGTCCTTGGCATGTACTAGCTTGTGAAAGGCCCTAACGTGGCCATCTTAAAATGACCATATTTATTTGGTTTAATCCTATCCAAATCATGTGCTACCAACAAAATGATGTTGTTTAGCAAGGAACATCGGTAAGCTTAAATAGTTGGGGTTAACAACAAAATGGGATGTTGTTGTAGTAACATCATAACATGATGCCTAGATGCATGTTTAACACCTGGATCCCAATTCACTTAGTGGTGTCATCATATTTGGATCCTTGATTGTAAAATGAATGGTCAACACATGTACCTTGATCAATGTGCCCCATGGTGAGTTGGGATCCAATGTGGATGCTTGAATGGGTAACATTTATTATGGTCCTAACATTACCAATTCCTCATGTGGAGGTTCATTCTTATCATGGATGTTACATTTCAATAGTTCGCACCCATGTGAAAGGCTTGGAAATCCAATCAACATAATAGATTTGTTGGATTTTCTAACTTGTTGCTTAATAAACTTCATTGGTAGTGAAGCCTTGCAATTAATTCTTGTTTGCCATACTAGGTTGTAGTATGCAATTTCTTCCCAAAAATCAATGATAACCCCAAAGGGATGTAAGATTGCACTTCCAACCAATACGTCATAAGATGTGGCATGTGTGACAACCATTCAAGCCTACACTTCAAGTCCATTGGTTTGGTAATATTATTTTGGATCACAACCCTTGTTCAATTAACCCTGGAGTTGTTTCCAAGCCACCCATTGATGTAAGAATTTAATATGGACATGAATCAAGATTATCAATGGTTAATTTAAGACCCACAATAATGACCTTGCTCAACATTAATGGTTGAACATTGGAATTCAACAAAAACCTATGGGGTTGGTACCAATGTGTTGATGCCCCCCTTAGCTAAAAAAATCATTTTTCATTGTGCACTACCACCACACTAGAAACAATGTTGGTTTGATCAATGGTTGGCCATGCTAAAAGGTCATGAAGCTTGGTTGTAGTTACATGCCAAGATTCAAGGTGCACCTTACATAGATCTATGTGATTAACTTTTGAAACCTATTGGGGAACTATAGTAGGCACATAAATGTCCTTTGACCTAACTACCACATTTGGTGTTTCCCCACTTTCACATATTGTTGCTACTAAGTGAAACATAACCATTGGTTGAATACCTTGAATGGTCAATGTCTTGACAAAAAAAATGGTGTTTAATACACTATTTTGACCACCCCAACAAAATTGTGGGTGCTTTGTTCTTAAGAATATAACTAGGCACCTTCCTTGGCACCTCCCTAAGAGTTGACACTTTCATAGGCTTGGGGACAATGTTTGTCAATAAAAATGACTATGGGAGCTACACTTGGTGTTGAGCTTCACCACATTGAAGAACCGTTCATTAGCACCTCGTGGTTCCAATATTTGAACATTATCCCTTGTCATTGGTGTGGCCATGGAAAACATCTTGACTAGATTGGGAACCCCAATATGGTCTTCATCATCTTGATTCATTGAAACATTCAACATATCATCATTTGGGGTCATTGATGTTGAAAGGTCAATTCCAAAAAATATTAAATGGGTCAATGTCTAAACTATAAGATTGGTTATTTTTTTGATTTTTTGCATTCTTTGACCCATATGCATTAGATTTCATTTGGGTCACCATGCTTATAACCAAGGCTTCCAATTGTACAAACCAAACTTCCATGGTATTGGGTTGGCCTTGAATTAATTTGGTGGTCGACCCCTTATTAGTTGTATTTTTCCCATGTTGGCATTTTTTCAAACCTTGGCCCTTACTAACATTTGACATCTAGGATTGGCCCAATTTCAACTCTAGATGTAATGTGAAACACAAGTCCACATCAAGATCATAAACCATGCAGAAATAACAAGGTTGGTTGGGATTAGGGTTGGTGGTAATGGCTTAAAGAAGATCAAGGCAATCCTTTTTTTGATGAGGCCCACCACATCTCCAACATTTTCCCTTTCCCCCCTAATTAGTAAAGTATGATGTGTAACCACCAAGTGTTCCAATTTGGCCCTTTTGGTTTTTTGTGAACTTGCTTTATTGGGTTAACCATTAAATTGTTGAGTGAATGGTGGGGAGGAATTTTTTGGGTTTTCCTTGTTAAACCCAAGTGTAACCACCCATTCTTCCACCATGTTCATTTCAATGCGTTTCAATAATTGAAACCCAAATGCTTAAAGATTCAATAGATGCCATTTCTTGGTTTTTAAGAGTTGGAATCCCAAATTTTCAAAGGGCAATTGCAAGGGTCAAAACTCATTGGATTGAAAAGTTCCTTATACCATTGGAAAGCTCTTGGGACATATATGTCTAAAATCGGCTTGCATGACCCATTTGGGTACTTA
>Ga0116230_10004260_pt1 | contig 14033 bp, 11 predicted proteins | sample S1TSphfallax_3_FD_88678 | JGI IMG/M metagenome (GOLD analysis project Ga0116230, IMG submission 88678) | Host-associated microbial communities from peat moss isolated from Minnesota, USA - S1T2_Fd - Sphagnum fallax MG | ecosystem: Host-associated > Plants > Peat moss > Unclassified | place...
CCTGATACCGTTGTGCCGCTCATTGTCATTTTGATCCTGATAAGAGCAGATCAACCGGCGCGGATTGCGACGGCTGCCCCAGTAGCAATATCAACTTCCGGAAAAGCCACTACATTGAAACGATGTTGCGGCGCAACAGTTTTCTTACGACAATCTTGCGATGTCGTTACGGCTGTTGAGTTGACGCGAATTTTCTGGATATTTCGGAGACCTGAAAGGGTGTAGAAAGTGGCGCGTGCCTTAGGCGGCCTCCTAAACCGCCGCACCTCAAGAAAGCCATTTAATTCGTCAGAATATGGTCTATTCCGGTCGTTACGAAGTCGGCGGTTCTGCCGGACGGCGCTATCTCCCGAGCGCAGGCCACACTCGGATACCGCGCTAAACGGAAAGGATTGAGTTTAGTTGGGGTATTGCAATATTCGTAATGAGCGTCTAGATTGTAGAGCGTTCTGGCATAAGCTTGAACACGCCGCGGCGGCAGCTGCCGACCGAGTCACTCCACCAAGCAGAACCGAAAGCCGCCCGATCTACGCAGCATCATGTTCCACTGCGCCCGGCCATTCTGACTTTATAGGATAGTGTAGGTGTCTCCTTTCGCAGAAGACCGGCGGATCTCGTGAGTTTCGCCGGCAACATAGAGTCGCTTTCCTTCTGCTCCGCGCTCGGCGGCTGGCTCGTTCTCGGCTGGATCGGCTTTGGCTGGGACGACCAGCAGACCCGTTGCGAGGCGACGCTGACGTTTGCCAATGGCACGATCGTCGCCGAACCAATCGCCTGCGTCTTCGACCGAGCCGACGTCCGGAAGGTCGGCACCGGCGTCGTCATTTTCATCCCCGACCAGCGCGACGTGCGCGGCATGCCACAGGATCTCACGCTCCGCTGCGGCGACTATACGTTCTACGCGGCGCTGAACTCCGCCCAGGCGCTCGAACAGCGGACCCAGATCGCGCATGCGCGCAGCCTGATCGCCCATGCCGTCCGATCCGAGCAGTGGAAGACGCTCGTCGCCATGCTCCAGCGTCCGATGTTCACCGGCAATGATACGCTCGACGACTTCGAGCGCCCCGTCTTCCTGCAGCTCGACGATGTCTTCCTCTGCCCGCCCCATGGCCTCTGGATGTTCGGCTGGATGCTCGATCCCTTCAGCATCGTAAAGTCCATAGTGGTGCGCTGCGGCAGCCGCCAGGCATTGATCGGTCCCAGCACCTCGATCCCCATCTCGCGCGCCGACGTGCGCGACGGCTTCGCCGACAGGTTCGGCGGGCTCAGCGCGAAGTGCGGCTTCCTGGCTTATCTCCCCGACATCTATGTCCCGGCCGAGACCCTCTATATTGAGGTGGAGACCATCGACGGCGAGGTCGGGTTCAAGGCCCTGACGGCGATCAGCAGCGCCGGCGTCGATACGATCAAGAACATCCTCGGCCGGCTCGATCTCGGCTACGACGAACTCATCCGCGGCTATGACCGCGTTGTCGGCCCTTCCATCCAGGCGATCAATACTTTCCGGCTTCGGAACCGGCCGGGCTACACGGTCATGCGATTCGGTGCTTTATCCGAACGGCCTACGGCCTCGATCATTGTACCCCTCTACGGCCGCATCGACTTCATGGAGTATCAGCTTGCCTTCTTCTCGCGCACCCTGTCGCGCGACCATGAACTCATCTACGTGCTCGACGATCCCGGTCAGCTCCGCCAGACCGAGCGCCTTGCCGCCTCCTGCCTTGCGCGGTTCCAGCACCCCTTCGTACTCGTCGCGATGACCGAAAACCTCGGCTATGCGCCCGCCAACAACGTCGGCCTCGCAGTTGCGCGTGGCGACTTTGTCTGCTTCCTCAATTCCGACGTGTTCCCGGATGAGCCGAACTGGCTCGAGTATATGCTGGAAACAGCAAGGACCGACCCCACTATCGGCATCGTCGGTGCCCTCCTCGTCTTCGAAGATGAGACAACCCAGCATGACGGCTGCAGCTACGAGCGCCTCTCTGAATTCGGCCACTGGATCTTCTGCCGGCATCCGAACAAAGGCTTCTTGCTTCAAGACGGCCGGGATGTGCATCCCGTGGACGGTGTCACCGGTGCTTGCCTCCTGATGTCGGCGGAGCTCGCGCGCGCCGTGGGCGGCTTTGATGAGGGCTATGTCATCGGAGACTTCGAGGATGCCGACCTCTGCGAGAAGGTGAAGGCGCTCGGCCGCTTCTGCGTCGTCGACCGGCGCGCCCGGCTATACCACCTGGAGCGGCAGTCCCAGGGCAATCAGCAGGCTTCCTGGCGCTTCAATCTCACCCTTTATAATGCGTGGCTCTTCCAAAAGCGGTGGGCCGCCGACGTCCTCGCCCCGAGCCGCCTGATATCGGCGCCGGCCATCATCCAGAGACCGGAGCGATCGTTGCAGGACACCGCCCTCCATGGATGACCTGGCGAACGCCCTCTACACCAGCGCGATCACCGCGATCCCGAGCGTGCTCGTCATGACACACTCGCATCCGAGAGAGACGCGGGGAGGAGCCGAAATCGCGGCGCTCACGCTGTTCCAGGCCTTGAAGGGACGCTCGGCCCAAACTTGGTTCCTTGGTTGCGCCGGGGTCAAGAGCGAGTCCCGCCTCGGTGCGCCGCTGACGCAACCCTACGGGCGGGACGACTATCTCTACCATCCCGGCGCCGATTTCGATTATCTCAAATTCGCCAATCCGGATCCAAACTTCCCAAAGGCGCTCGGCAAGCTTGTCGCGGATCTGCGCCCCGATATCGTCCACTCGCACCATTTCGCGCGCTTCGGTGTCGAGTCATTCTCGGTGATCAAACGCCATTCACCCAACACGCGTATTGTCCTCAGCCTCCACGAGTTCCTGGCGATCTGTAACCATCATGGGCAGATGGTCAAAACAAACACCATGCATCTCTGCGACCGGGAGAGCTACAGCGCCTGCGCCAACTGCTTCCCGCAGTACAAGCAGCGGGACTTCTTCCTGCGCAAGCGCTACATCCAGACGTTCTTCGAGGATGTCGATGTCTTCATCGCACCGAGCCATTTCCTGGCCGAGCGGTTCCGGGACTGGGGCCTGCCCGCCCACAAGCTCGTGGTGCTCGAGAACATGCCGCCGGCCGCACCCGGCCATCACGCCGCTCCAGCGCCCCAGGATACTGCCCCACCGCCGCCGGCTGTCCGGCGCGGGAAGGCCGCATCCTCCGCCACCGGACCGGCGCCCGTCGCGGTGACACAGCCCGGCGCCGGCAGGCCGCTGCGGTTCGGCTTCTTCGGCCAGATGTCCCCTCTCAAGGGCATCTCCGTCCTCATCGATGCTGCCAAGCATCTCAACACGATGGATGTGCGCGGCGCCACCATTGAAATCTTCGGTGATTACTCTAACCAGCCGCCGACATTCCAGACGGCCGTGATCGAAGCGCTCGCCGAGGCCGGGCAAAGCATCGTCTATCACGGCGCCTATGACAACCGGGACGTTCACAGGCTGATGCGCCAGATCGACGCGATCGTTGTGCCCTCAGTCTGGTGGGAGAACTCTCCCGTCGTCATCCAGGAGGCCTTCACGAACGGCAAGCCTGTCATTTGCTCCGATATCGGCGGCATGGCGGAGAAGGTCGTCCCCGGTGTCAACGGCCTGCACTTTGTCGCCGGTCAGGCGACGAGCCTTGCCCGCGTGATCATGGGTCTCGCTGAAAACCCCGGACGTCTTGCTGAAATCACAGCCATCATGCAGCGCCCCCTGACCACGGACGCGGCGCTGGATGCCCATCTGAGCCTCTACCGCTCTATCCTTCCCAATTGATGTCCGCTCCGGGCCAAGCACCGTTCCGTATCTTCATCGGTTTGCCTTCTCATGAGAAGTTTCTTGCTTTTATCAAACGTTTTTGTTATTTGTTTGCAACAACGTGCGTACCCGACTTCCATAGAGTTTTTCGCTCAACTTGGCAGAGGCATCCTCTCATGATCACTGGCTCGATCGACAAGCTCACGTCGCAGGGTGCTATCGGCTGGCTCTACCGCCGGGATCTGATGGAGCCGGCGAAGATCCGCGCGTTCCTGAACAATGAAGTCGTAGGCGAGACGATGGCGGACAGCTACCGGTCCGACCTGCAGGAGGTTGGGCTCGGCGACGGGCATTGTGGGTTCGACATGCGATTCACGCGACAGATCACCGAGTCGCAGCTTCCCTTCATCAAGATCAAGCCTGACAGCATCGACCTCAGCCTGTCGCTGACCGGCAAGTCGATCTATCTTGATCTCCTGCATGCGGTGCTCGCCAATGCCCATGGCGCCGGGCGCAGCCGCAGCATCCTGGGCGGCCTCTGGACCGACCGGACGAATGCGGCCCAAATCCTTGCCGGCCGCCTCGCGGTCGGGTCTTGCATGGGCGAATTGCAGCCCATGCTGCATGAACTCATCACCAACGGGTACGTTGTGCTGCCCGGCGTGCTCGCGCCGCACGGCCTGACACGGACGGATGCGCTCGCCCTCGACCTGCAGGGCAAGGGCCTGTCCCACGACCCGGAGCGGGAGAGCCGGCTCCGTGACGCGCTCGACACGCTGGCAAGGCTCCTCTTCCGGGAGTCCGCCGTGCGCCTCCTCCGCGCCATCTTCGACGACCATCCGGTGATCTACCGCCTCGACAAGATCGAGGAGGAGATGCCGTTCCAGCAGGCCATCGCCTTCGAGGCGCTGCCCTCGCCGGCCGAAAGCCTCCTGCTCTACGTCGGGTTTCCGGGCGGCGACAGCCGGCTCGATTTCATCCGCGGGAGCCACGAGATGGCTGAGTTCGGCCCGAGCGGCACATCACGATGGACGTTCGAAGGCGCAGCCGACCTCGGGGCGCTGGCGCAGCAGGAAGGGCTCTCCATCGGCGAGGCCGAATTCGGCAATCTCGACATCGTGGTGGTGAGCCCCGGCCTGGTCCACCGCGTCAAGGGATCGGCGGACGTGCCTGTGCTGAGTGCCTTGGCAACGCCCCGACGCATCACGCCGCTGCGGTTCCTGTCCGGCAGCGAGAGTTGGGTCGAGGCAAGCCACGTGTCAGGTGCAAGGATAAGGATTTGATGCAAGGAAGATCGCTTCAGCATAAAAAGAGCAAAACTGATCGAAAACCTTCCGCAGGCCGCGAACCAGATTTCTTGGCCTGCCGGCAAGTTTTGCAAGAATCTTTGCGTCGGTCTATAATTATCCCGAAACTTGGCACGATTGGCAGTTCTCAGCAAAATAGCTGCAAGTAACACTCGATTAGAGAGCACGGTGGCGATTACAAATGAGGCATCCAATTATTCTCGGCGGGAGTCCATATATCGCGAATGTCTTTGCAAAAAGCGCCAAACAACTGTTTGATGAGACAGGTGGAAACTCTGGAAATTTGGCGTTTCAATACGCAATTGCATTCCACCTGAGGGACAATGTCAAACTTCTGCCTTGGGGTACACCTGCTGATCTCATTCGAAAGGCAGGAGACATTATTGTTCTGCCGCTTGCCAACCAACTAGGGCCACACACTGATTTAGGTACAGCCTCCGAACACCTGCAAGATATCAACCTACCAGTTCTCGGCATTGGTTTGGGAGCGCAAGCAGCTGCTCAAGGGGCGCAGGTGCAGCTCACCCTTGGAACGCAACGATGGGTAAAGACGTTAGCGGATCTCTCACCGTCATCGGGTCCCAATTTGGGGGTTCGAGGTGTGTTTACGGAATCTATAATTCGACAACTTGGCCACGACAGTGCCCCCGTCGTTACCGGCTGCCCATCGAATTTCATTAATACGAGCGCTTCATTGCCTGCTCTTTTGGGGGAATGCTTCAAGAAGAAGCCGACGAACATCGGGGTAATGGCCGGGATCCCATTTATTCCCAAAATTGGGCAGATAGAGCACAACTTGTCCAATTTGGTGACTGACTGCGGAGGAGCCTACATTGTTCAACATGGGCTAGAAATGCTCAGACTCGCCAGAAATGAATTTGATCTCATTGACCCGGATACCCTGTTGTTAGCGCACCAGTATATACGGCCCGAGAGTTCCCTGGACGAATTCAAAAGCTGGTGCCGCCGGTTCGCTTATGCATTCTATGATGTCCGTGCTTGGATGGATTTTGTGCGTCGATTTGACTTCGTTGTGGGGACCCGCTTTCACGGCGCCATGCTTGCCATTCAGGCTGGCGTTCCCGCTGGTTGCATTACGCATGACAGCCGTACTCAAGAAATGTGTGAGACGATGGGCGTTCCGCATCGGCACTACGACGAAATCAATGGTCGGATTACCGCGGACAATCTTTTGGACCTCTTTGACTTCGATCCTGAGCGCTACGGAGAAACCCGGCGGACGCTCTTACAACGATATTTGACTATCTACAAAGATGCCGATGTGCCGTTCTCGCGAGATCTTCTCGCAATCTAGTCGGGGTTTGGGCGAACGGTTTAGTAGTTCGTCGCAGATCAATACTCACCCCACTCGCCACTTCAAGCGCTGTGCCTGCCTCCACAATGAGGCTTTTCACTCTATGAGGGTCCGTCGATGTGGCCCGAAGAGCACTAAAGGAGGCATTCGATGAGGATCAGGCCGACTTTCGGGGCGACTATCTTCCCAGAGACCACTCTTACAACCGAACTGAAGAGTATGCATGAGCGTGTCGACCGACGCATAGCGGCCCATGACCACATGGCAGCCACTAAAAACCTCAATCACTATTTTTCGGTTGGTGCTTCAGCTATTTCCGTAATTGAGATCTGTCTGTCCCTCGCTGGAGTTCAACAGCCATCGACGATATTGGACTTCGCTTGCGGAGCAGGACGCGTTACCCGGTGGCTGAAGGCTGCCTACCCTTGCGCCAAAATTACTGCGTGTGATGTTCGCGATGCAGACCTTATCTTTCAGAAAGAAGTTCTGGAAGTCGAGGTTTGGAAATCCTCTACAAATTTAGATGATTTGCAACCCTTCACGAGGTTCGATATTATCTGGGTAGGCTCACTTCTAAGCCACCTGCCGGAGCCGAATGCGCGTTCAGCGATTGTAGCTTTCATGAAGTGGCTTAACCCCAATGGAATTCTTGTTGTCAGCTTTCATGGAAGACGGGTTGCGTTAGGGCAATCGATGCGGAATGCCAACTATATCTCGCCGGAAAAGTTCGCGACCGTCCAGCGGTCCTACCTCCAGAACGGTTTTGGTTACGAGGACTATGTGGACCAGTCCGGGCTTGGCTTTGCGCTGACGAAGCCTGACTGGTTCTTTGAACTTGCCGCGCCGCACGTTCATTGGAAGGTATTGGGGCTGTTCGAAGCCGCTTGGGACGATCATCACGATATCTGCGCGATCCAGAACTCACCGATTTGTATCCGAAAATAAGCTATGAGAGCGCATTAACGCTATTGCAAGGACTTGTATCTCTTAGGCTTGTGTAAGCCGACCTTCATCATAAGCCGCATGGCCAACTTGTTGATTCTGGAAGGTGGTGCGGTGTCTCCATGTGTCGGCGGAGGTACTTGATGACATCCGGGTTTACGGCAGTATCATGACCTGCCCCACCCGGCTGCATCCCCGAAATAAGACACGCCAGCGGACGCACTAAATCCTAGCACCCCGCCTGTGGAAAGTACCAATCTTCCCCTTTGTGACGAATCGTATCATCGTCTCGAAAGACTGGGGTTCGAGCGATGTTTGGCTGGTTTGCAGTCGTGCGTGTTTGGGATGTGATGCGGTCCGTATCCCTTCCGGCCGGCAGAAGTCTCGACTATCCCGATGGCGCCCTGCTGGACGATGCCATGGTGGTCAAGCCGCAGAGAAATCCTTCACCCGAGGACGATGCCATCGTCCCGAGGCCAGACGCGGAATCGCCAGATAGCGTGACCGGCAAATCACCCGCCCGGCACGATCACGGACGGCAACGTCCCTAGCTCGCAACATGCGGTGAACGAGCTCTCGTTAACTGTCTCGCCAACTGACATTCGCCTCTAAATTGCTGGGCGCATCGCCACGTTCCTTGCGTGCCCGCAATACTCTTTGAGCGGCGCTGGACCTGATCGCGCCGACGACACGGCCGAATGTCGTGATTGTCGAGGTGTTTGAAGGCCCGACGAGACCTGCCTCGGACGGGATTTTCGTCACGCCGACCATGGTGGCGCAGTTGGCCGACAAACGCATGATGATGGTAGGTGACCTGAGCGACGGGGCGGCACTCGGGCCGGTCATGGATGCAGCGCTCGCAGAATGCTGAACCTATCGGCTTGACGCGGGCCGCAAAGCGCCGGTAACGGTGCCGGGCGCCTTGGGCTGACCAGCGGCCAAAGCAACTCTCCCTCTAAGAGGATTGTACCATGTCGGACGGTTACGCACTCATGGTTCGCCAGGCTCTCGACGAACTTGGCCATGTTCTCGCCGGGGTCAGCGAACCATCGGTTGATCAGGCGATCGATGAGATCGCGACGGCCAGGCGTGTCGTGGTCTTCGGGTGTGGCCGCGAGGGGCTGCAGATCCGCGGTTTCGCCATGCGGCTGTTCCACCTCGGACGCTCCGTCGCCGTCGTCGGGGACATGACGACGCCCGCGGTGGAGAGCGGCGATCTGTTTGTGGCCACGGTGGGGCCGGGCGAGTTTTCGACAGCCGTCGCGCTCGTCGGCGTGGCGAAGGCAGCCGGCGCGAAGGTTCTCGTCATCACGGCGCAGCCGGAAGGGCGCGTCCCGAAGATGGCCGACCAGGTCCTCGTTCTTCCGGCTCAAACCATGGCCGACGATCAAGGTCCGGCCGCCTCTCTTCTTCCGATGGGGTCCGTTTTTGAGGGCGCCCTCTTCGTTCTCTTTGAAGTCATGGTGCTGAAGCTGAAAGAAAAGCTTCATGTGTCATCGGAAGCGATGCGAGCCAACCATACAAACCTGGAATGACGGTGCAACCATAGGCTCGGTCGCCTCGCCCTGAGCCACAGGATACGCGCGTCATTCGCCGTGCTCCGGCGGCTGGCCCATCGACAACGATGGTGCGGCACAGGCCTTTGCCCACCACAGCGGCCCTTGCGCAACCGGTAGGATAACCATAGCCTGACCCCAAGAATGCGGCCCGTCAGATGGCCGCCGGCCGAATTGGCATGGGGAAACGAAACGTGGTCCCGCCTTTGCTGACCCTTTCAGGGATCGAGAAGCGCTACGGCGGCGTGCGGGCGCTGCGCGGCGCGGATTTCACCCTGGCCGCCGGCGAAATCCATTTCCTGCTCGGCGAGAACGGAGCCGGAAAAAGCACGCTGATGGGCGTCATCAGCGGCGCCGTGCAGCCCGACCGTGGCGGCATGACCCTCGCCGGGAACCCGGTGAAGTTCGCGACACCCCGGGACGCGCACGCGGCCGGCATCGTCATGATCCCACAAGAGCTGGACCTCGTGCCCGGGCTCGATATCGCGGCCAACCTCTTCCTGGGCCACGAAAAGCTGACCCGGTTCGGCACGATGGCCCGCGGCGCAATGGTGCATGGCGCGAAGGACCTCCTGCATCGCGCGGGCGTAAGGCTCGACCCCAGGCTTCTGGTGTCATCCCTGCGGATGGGCGAGCGACAGCTCGTCGCGATCGCCAAAGCCCTCGCGGCAGAGGCGCGGATTCTCATCCTCGATGAGCCGACCGCGGCCCTCTCAGCGGCCGAGGCCGAGCATCTGTTCGAGACCGTCCGCCAGCTCAAGACGCGCGGGGTCGGTATCATTTACATCTCGCATCGCCTGGAGGAGGTGCCGCTCATCGGCGACCGGGTCACCGTCATGCGGGATGGCGTCGTGGTGGGCGAGGCGCCTCCGGACGCGCCGCAGGCCGATCTGGTTCGCATGCTGGTGGGCAAGAGCTTCCAGGATCTGTTTCCGCCCCGGGCAGCGAGGATCGGCCGCCCGCTCATCGCCTTGGATCACGCCCGGTTCGTCCCCGCGGTCGAACGGGCCGGCTGGCAGGCTCCTCGCGACGTATCGCTCACCGTGCATGAGGGCGAGGTGGTCGGCCTCGCCGGCCTGATGGGCGCCGGCAGAACGGAGCTTCTCTCGAGCCTCTATGGTTTCGAGGTGCGCGGACAGTGGCAGGGCGGCGTCTCGGTCGATGGCAAGCCGGCGGTGCTCGGCTCCATCGGCGCCGCGCGCCGCGCGGGCATCGGCTATGTCACGGATGACCGGCGCAGCACCGGTCTGGTTCTGGGCCAATCGGTGGCCCGCAATATCGTCATGTCAACACTTGCCAAGGTCACGCCTTGGGGTTTCGTGTCGGCCGCGCGCGAACAGGCGGAGGTCAGCGATGCGCTCAACCGCTTCGACGTGCGCCCTCGCCTGCCGTCCGCGCGTGTCGTCAACCTCTCAGGCGGCAACCAGCAGAAGGTCGTCTTTGCGAAGGAGCTGCTGGGCCGTCCGCGTCTCCTCCTCCTCGACGAGCCGACGCGCGGCGTCGATGTCGGCGCGAAAAGCGAAATCTATCGTCAGCTGCGCGATCTGGCAGCGGCCGGCCTCGGGGTACTCGTAGCGTCGTCGGAACTGCCGGAGCTGATCGGTCTTTGCGACCGCATCGTCGTCATGCACGGCGGGGTCACGGTGGCAAGCTTCGCCGCCGGCGTGACTGAAGAGACCTTGCGGCATCACAGTCTTGGCGAGGCGCTGGTTGCATGACAGAGACGATCGCCGCCGCCGCGCCCGTGCCACGCCCGCGCAAGAACCCGCTCGCCTATCTCGTCCGCTTTCAGAGCCTGCTCGGGCTTATCCTCGTGCTCGTCGGCGGCATCATCTTCTCACCGCGCCGGCACGGCCATATCCTGTTTCTCAACACCGAGAATGTCGCCAACATCGTGCGGTCGATTTCGGAGACGGGCATTCTCGCGCTCGGCATGACCTTCGTGATCATCGCCGGCGGCATCGATCTCTCGGTCGGCGCCGTCCTCGGCCTCTCCAGCGTGTTGACCGCATCGCTGCTCGTGAACCAGGGCTGGGGTCTGGGCAGCACGCTGCCACTCGTGATCGTTGTCTGCACGGTGTTCGGTCTCGCGCAGGGCTTTCTGTCGACGCGCCTGCGCATTCAGGCCTTCATCGTGACCCTCGCGGGTTTGCAGGCGGCGCGCGGTCTCGCCTTGATCGCCTCAAACAACACCTTCATCAACATCAATTACGGCCAGGGTCCCGGCAATGCGCCGCCGGCCTTTGCAATCCTCGGGGAGCGTCTGCTCGGCGACACCTTTCCCGTGGCGACGCTGGTCTTCATCGTGCTGGCGGCGCTCGCAACCTTCTTGCTCGATCAAACGCGCTACGGCCGCTATGTCTTCGCGGTTGGCGGAAACGAGCGCGCGGCCCGGCTCTCCGGCATTCCGGTGCGCTGGGTCAAGATCTCGGTCTATGGGTTGAGTGGCCTCTGCGCCGGCATCGCCGGCATCGTCCATGCCGGGCAGTTCAGCTTCGGCAGCCCCAATGACGGAACAGGCTACGAACTGAGTGCCATCGCCGCCGTCGTCATCGGGGGCACCGATCTCTTCGGCGGCGCGGGAAGCATGATCGGCACGATTGCGGGCGCCGTCATGCTCGGGGCGCTCGCTAATATTCTGCAACTCAACGATGTCAGCGCCGCAATGCAGCTCTTGGCGACCGGCGCAATCATCGTTCTGGCGGCGGGCCTTCAGTCGCTCGTCGGTGCGCGCGACGGAAGCACACGATAAAAACAAAAACGGGAGACAGACGATGAGACGGTCCAAGACGCTTCTCACCATGACAGGACTTGCGGCAATCGCGCTTGCTACCCTCTCCGGCGCGCCCTTTGCGCGGGCGGCGCAGCCCCTGGCCAAGACCTGCGGGCCGAACAACCAGTACCTGATCGGCTTCAGCCAGGCGAACTTCAAGGAGCCTTATCGTGCCCAGGTCAACCATGAGATGCAGTTGCTGGTGAAGAACTACCCGCAGTTCAAGCTGGTGATCGCCGATGGGCAGGCGAACGACAACACCCAGGTTTCGCAAGTCGAGAACTTCCTGACCCAGGAGGTCGATATCCTGTTCATCTCGGCCTACGAGGCGGCCCCGCTGACGCCGATCGTGAGCCGCGTCTACAAGTCGGGCATTCCCGTCATCGAATTGGATCGCAGCACGGAAGGCGATGACTATACCAGCTTCGTGAGTGGCGATAATCGTGCCATCGCCAAGCAAGCCGGGGAGTACGCGGCGACCCTGCTGCCGGATGGCGGCTCGGTGGCCATTCTTGAGGGCCTGCCGAGTTCGTCCCCGGCGATAGAGCGGCTGCAGGGTTTCGAGGAAGGTGTGGCGAGCAACCCGAAGATCAAGATCGTCGCGGTACAGCCGGTCGATTGGATGCAGGACAAGGCGGTGACGGTGTTCTCCGCGATGTTGCAGGCGCATCCGGACATCAAGCTGGTCTATACGAGCAATGATCTGGCCGCGTCCGGCGCCTATATCGCCGTCAAGCAGGCCAACAAGCTGGGCCAGGTGAAGATCATCGGCACGGATGGGCTGCCCGGTCCCTCGGGCGGAATCCGTTCGGTGGCCGACGGGGAATGGGCGGCAACCTTTGTCTATCCCACAGGTGCCGCTCAGGCGCTCGATCTTGCCAAGAAGATCCTCATAGATTGCGCAACGTCAGTGCCTCGGCTCGTTACCGTGCCGACGATGCGGATCGATCCGAGCAACGCCAAGGCGATCTACGACAAGGGCACCTGAGGGAGGGCCGCGCCTTGCCGGCGGCAGCACCGGCAGCAACCCGTCGAGACAAGCGCCGCGGGCTCGCTGTCCTGTTCTGGTAGCGCAAATAGTCAGGAGCCCGTCCGGGCTTGACGGTCTCGGGAAGCACCCACTATTCTTCCCGGATAGAATAAAAAAAGTTAATGGGAGCAAAATAACCGTGTCTGCATTGAGAAGAAACTGCTTGGCCACACTGTCGGTGGCGTGTCTGGCGCTGACGCCGCTGCTGGCCCACGCGGCTGATTACACAGTCGGTCTGAGCGTCGCGACCCTCGCCAATCCCTTCTTCCAGGGCATGACGAGAGGAGTAAAGGACGGCATCGCCCAGTATCCTGATCTGCACCTCATCAACACCAGCGCGAACGGTGACGCGAATACGCAGACCAACCAGGTTACCGACCTCATCAACCAGAATGTCTCGGCCCTGATTCTCAATCCGATCAACGCAGATGCAATCGTGCCGGTCGTCAAGGAAGCCAACAAGAAGGGCATTCCGGTCTTCACGCTCGATCGTGGTGCCGCCTGCGGCTCCTGCCAGGTCAACTTCCTTGAGACCGACAACGTGCAGCTCGGCAAGGAGGGTGCCGACTTCATCGCCGCCCAGCTCAAGCAGCGTTACGGCACCATCAAGGGCAATGTCGTCGATCTCGAAGGGCTTCTCGGCACGACGGCCGGCGATGAACGCGAGCAGGGTTTCTCGACGGAGTTCACGGCCCTGCAAAAGGACAATCCGGGCCTGAAGCTGATCGCGCGTCAGGCGGCGGATTTCGACGCCGACAAGGGCTTCAACATCACGACGCAGCTGCTCGCCGCCGACAGCCAGATCGACGCGATCTTCAACGGAAATGACGACAATGCGATCGGCGCCATTCGCGCGATCCGGCAGGCCGATCGCTTCTACCCCATCGGCAATCCGAAGCACATCATCGTCATCGGCATCGACGGCACCGAACAAGGCCTGAGCGCCATCCGTAAGGGCCAGATGGATGCTACGCTGTCGCAGAACCCGCTGACGATGGCGAAGCAATCCGTCGCCTATGTCGAGGCCTATCTGCACGGTGACAAGTCGAAGATCCCCGCCCATCAATACTGGCCGCACATGCTGCTGACGAAAGCGAACATCGACAGCCCGGCGGCCAAGGCCTACGGCCTCTGGGGCGACGAGGTCAGCCAGTGAGCGCGGGCAAGTAGCGCCATGGCGCATCTGTTGGAGATGAGCGGCATCTCCAAGCACTTCCCGGGTGTCAAAGCACTCTCCGATGTCAGCATCTTCCTCGATCGCGGGGAGGTGCTCGGCATCGTCGGCGAAAACGGCGCGGGCAAGTCCACGCTGATGAAGATCGTCGCGGGGGTCTACACGCCCG
>Ga0116230_10004262_pt1 | contig 14032 bp, 13 predicted proteins | sample S1TSphfallax_3_FD_88678 | JGI IMG/M metagenome (GOLD analysis project Ga0116230, IMG submission 88678) | Host-associated microbial communities from peat moss isolated from Minnesota, USA - S1T2_Fd - Sphagnum fallax MG | ecosystem: Host-associated > Plants > Peat moss > Unclassified | place...
GACTCGCCTGGTCCGGCGACGACCGGCATCTCGCCATCGGCTCCGAACAAGGGCTCGTCTACGTCTTGCGTTTGGAGGGCTGAGCGGCCTTCATTTCCGACCAGCCCGGCCTGCGGACGCCCTAAAGGGGTCGGGCAATTGTACCCGCCGCCCCGCCGTCCGCCCTTTCGATTTCCGACCATGATGTCCTTCTCGCGCCTCCCTCTGGTAGCCCTTGCCATCCTGGCCCTCGATTGCTCGGTGGGTCCCGCCCGCGCGGAAACGCCGGGCCTCAAACTGGCGTACGGGAGCAATGTCCAAACGCTCTCCGCCGCCGAGATCGCCGCCCTGCCCCACCAATCGGTGAGCACGGTCGATGGTCACGACAAGAAGACCCACACCTACTCCGGCATCCCCGTGCGGGATCTGCTGGCGCGGGTCGGGGTTGCGTTCGGCGACAAATTGCGCGGCCGCCAACTGCGGCTGGCCGTGGTCGCCCGCTCCGCGGACGGTTACGCCGTGACTTTTGCCCTGGCCGAATTCGATCCGGCCTTTCGCCCCACGACCATTCTGCTCGTCGACGGCGAAGACGGGGGCAAGCTGAACCCGAACGTCGGCCCCTTCCGCCTGGTGGCACCGGGCGACGAGCGGCCCGCCCGGTGGGCGCGGATGGTGACGGCCCTCGACGTCGTCGCCGTCGGCGACGAGCGGTAACCGTCCGGTGGGGCGCGGCCAGACGGCGCCTCGCATCATGGCTGAGCTCACCGCGCATCTGTTCGGACTCCCGTTCCCGCTTTGGCAGTCGTTGGCGCTCAGCCTCCGCCTCGCCGCCGTCGCCACCCTGGTCCTCGGATGCCTCGGCCTCCCGCTGGCCCAATGGCTGAATACCTGCCGCTGGCGCGGGGTCGCATTCGTCGAGACCGTCGTGGCGCTCCCGCTCGTCCTGCCGCCCACGGTGCTCGGCTATTACCTCCTGATCGCGCTGTCCCCGGCGCACGCACCGGGGAGCTGGTGGCGGTCCGCCACCGGGCACCCGCTCGCGTTCACGTTTGGCGGACTGGTCATCGCTACGGTGATCTATTCGCTGCCCTTCGCCGTGCAGCCTTTCCAAGTCGCGCTGCGGGGCGTCCCCCGCGAATTGCTCGATGCCGGCACGGCCCAAGGGGCGGCGCCCTGGCGCGTCTGGCTGCGTCTCCATCTCCCGCTCGCCAGACGGGGCATCGCGGCCGGCCTTACCCTCGCCTTCGCGCACACCCTGGGGGAATTCGGCGTCGTGCTCATGATCGGCGGATCGATTCCGGGCGTGACCCGGGTCGCCAGCATCGCCCTCTACGACGAAGTGCAGTCGCTCGACTATGACCAGGCCAGGGGCTTTGCGGCTGTGCTGCTGGGATTGTCCTTCGTACTTCTGCTGATGGTGACCCTGTTGCAAAGGCGGAGTTCGCGGCCATGATCCTCCCCATGTCACTCCGGTCGGCGCGGTTTTCTCATGAAGGTCGGTGGACTCTTACCCGAGCCGCCGGACTGACGGGCCGCGCGGGGGCCGTGATCCTCGCCGGATTTGCCGCCGCCTTCGTCCGGGCGGCCGGTCCCTCGTCCGCACCGCCACCCGCCGCGGTCATGCAGCTCGCCGCCCCCACCGCCCCGGACGCCTCGGCTCCGGTGCTCCGCCGGGCCGAGGACGGTCGGGTCTGGCTGGCGTGGGTCCAGCCGGGGGAGGGAGCGGGCTTGGAACTGCGCATCGCGGAATTGGCCGCTTCGCGGCGCGCCTGGACGCCGCCGGCTCTCATCTCCGCCGTGCCGCACTTTGCGGGGGGCCCGGCCGCGGGACCGGCCCTGGCCGCAGCGCCCGGGGGCCGGCTCGCCGTCGCGTGGTCGGAAGGAGCCGGCGCGGGCCGTCGGATCGTCGGTAGCTTTTCCGCGAACGGCGGCGTCGACTGGAGCGCCCCCACCGCGCTGTCGACCGAGGGCCGTCCGGCGGGCGCACCCGCCCTGGCCGCGCTGGCTGACGGCCGTTTCCTGCTGACCTGGACCGAAGCGGGCACCGATCTTCCCGCCAACGCCGTGTCGCTGCGCAACCGGCTCCTGGATCCGCGGCCGGCGACCGCGCCGACTCCGGTGCCGTCGGCCGCCGTCGTGCCCTCGACCCTGCCGGCTGTGTCCGCGTTTCCGGACGGAGGCGCCCTCGCCGCCTACCTGGGCCGGGATGCCCGCGGCCTGGAGACACTCCGCCTGACCCGCCTGAGTGAAACGGGCTGGTCCGCTCCCCAATCCCTGCCCGACGGCCGTCGCCTTCAGCCACTCCCCGACGCGGTGGGGCCGGCCCTCGCCTCGGACGGAGGCCGGGTCGCCGTGGCCTGGCTCACCGGCCAGGGCGACAGCGCCCATGTGTTTGCGTCCATGTCGCCTGATGCGGGCGAACGCTTCCTGATGCCGGAACGCTTGGACGACGGCAGCCCGTTCGGACGACCCGCGGTCGTTCTGCTCCATGACCGCACGGTGCTGACGATCTGGCTGGCCGCCCCCCATTCCGAGGAGCCCGCCCGCCTTTGGCTGCGACGCCTCAGTCCCGATTTTACTCCCGATTCACCCACCCTGCTCGCCTCGCTCCCGGCCGACCCCGCCGGCTGGCCGACGGCGGCCCTCGTCCGGGATTACGTGGGCGGATCCGACACAGCGCAGATCCTGGTCGCCTTCGCCAGTCCCCATCGTCACGCCCTCTCGCTGCGGACACTGCTCGTCACCGTACCGGAAGCGACCCTGGTCGCCGCCGCCAACGACGCCTGCCACTGCGCGCCGACGCCGGAGGAACTCGCCGGCTTTCCGATCGGAGGGCGGATCGTCGGGGTGAATGCGGCGGCCGGCACCCTCCAGCTCCAGCATCGGGAATTTCCCGGCCTGCTGAAGGCCGGAACGGATACGCTGGCGGTGGCCCCGGAAATCGCCGCGGTCGTCGCCCCGGGTATGCGCTGCCTGGGGCGCATCGAGCGGCGCAAGGGCGGATGGCAGTTCTTCGAGGTGCGGAAACTGGCTGACCGCTGAAGGATTCACTCCCGCGCCATCGCCCGGCCCGCGTGCCAGCCCGTCGTCCAGGCGGCTTGAAAATTAAATCCGCCGGTCACGCCGTCCACGTCCAGCACCTCGCCGGCGAAGTGCAAGCCGGGACAGCGGCTGCTCTCCATCGTCGCGAAATCGACCTCCGGGAGCGCCACACCCCCGCAGGTCACGAATTCCTCCTTGTTCATGCTCTTGCCGGTCACGGCAAGTTCGCTCGTCCCCACGGCAGCCGCCAGCGCGCGGAGCGCGGCATTGGACACGGAAGCCCACGCGGCCTCGGCCGGAACCCCGGCCGCGGCGACGAGTCGCTCCCATAGCCGCGCCGGCAATCCGAGCGGATTGGCGGTGGCGACCTGTCGCCGCGGATGGGCGCTGCGCTCGGCCGACAACTGCTCAGCCAACGCGGGGACGGTCGCCGCGCCCGCCCAGTTGATGGTCAGGCCGAACCGGTAGTCGACCGCGTGGAGGTCGCGCGCCGCCCAAGCGGACAGTCTCAGGATGGCCGGCCCGCTCAGGCCCCAATGGGTCACGAGCACGGGACCGCCGGCCCGCCACCGGGTCCCCGCCACGGCGGCCGTGGCCTCCGGCGCCACCACTCCCTCCAGTCCGCGCAATCGGTCATCGGCAATATGGAAGGTGAACAGCGAAGGCACCGGCGGCACAATCGTGTGACCGAACGCCGCGGCGATCGTCAGTCCCGCCGAACCGCGATTGCCGCCGGTGGCGAGCAGCAGCCGGGACGCGGCGATGGTTTCGCCGCCGTTCAGCTCCACCGCGAAGCCGGCCGCGGCCCGCCGTGCGGCGGTCACGCCCCGCTGGGTCACGACCCGCACACCCGCGCGCGCCGCCGCGGCCTGCAGACAGGCCACGATCGTCCCGGAATTGTCCGTCGTCGGAAACACGCGGCCGTCCGATTCGGTCTTCAACTCCACCCCGCGGTCGGCAAACCAGGCGACCGTCTCGCGCGGCCCGAACCGATGGAACGGCCCGAGCAATTCGCGGGCACCCCGCGGGTAACGCTCGATCAGCGCCCGCGGCTCGAAGCACGCATGGGTCACATTGCAGCGTCCCCCGCCCGACACGCGCACCTTCGCCAGGGGATGGGCCGTCGCCTCGTAGAGCGTCACCGCGCACCGGGGATTCGCCTCGGCGCAGGCGATGGCCGCAAAATAACCGGCGGCGCCCCCTCCCGTCACCACGACCGACCGACGGTGAGCCTCCGGAGCAGGCGCGTTCATTCCCGATGCCGGAGCCGGCGCGCTCAGGCCGCGTCCGCCGCGTCCAAGCCAAAGACCGCCCGGGCGTAATTCTCCACGTCGAACGGTTGCAGGTCCTCCGCCGCCTCGCCCAGCCCGACAAAATAGATCGGCAGCTTCAGTTCCCGCCAGATGCCGACGATGGCTCCGCCGCGGCTGGTGCCATCGAGCTTGGTGACGACCAAACCGGTCAGCCCGAAACGCTGGTGGAAGACCTTGGCCTGTTCGATCGAATTGCCCCCCAGCGATCCATCGACGACCAACCAGGCGTGCTGGGGCGCCGCCGGGTCGATCTTCTGCAGGACGCGGCGGATCTTCAGCAATTCCTCCATGAGATTGGATTTCGTGTGCAGCCGGCCGGCCGTATCCACCACCACCCAGTCGCGACCGCGACTGCGGCCCGCCTGCAACGCGTCGAAGGCCACCGCCGCGGCGTCGCCGCCCGGCTGGCTCGCCACCAGCTCGAGCCCCAGCCGCCCGGACCAGGTCCGCAACTGATCGATCGCCGCCGCGCGAAACGTATCGCAAGCGGCCAGCAGAACCGTTCCCCCCTCCTGCTGAAGCCGCCAGGCCAGCTTCGCCGCGGTCGTCGTCTTCCCCGACCCGTTCACACCGATGAGGGCGATGACCACCGGCGAGCCCGTCCGGGCCGGCAGGCGCCCCTCGGCGCCGGCCAGCGCGCGCTGCAGCACCGTGGCGCCGATTTCCGCGGCTTGGCGCCCCTTGAGCGCGGGGTCGCGGCGGGTGGCCGCCCGAATTTCGCCGAGGATTTCAGCGGTCGTCGCCACCCCGAAGTCGGCGGTGTAAAGGGCTTCTTCCAGGCTGGCCAGCGAGGTCGCATCGATCGCGTGGCCGCCGAACAGCCCCTGCGTCCGCGCCGCAATGGCCGAAACGGTCTTGGCCAGGCCCTCCTTGAACTTCTTGAACAGGCCGAACACGGCGGGGCGGGCGCGGCGGTCAGCCGACTTCGGTGGCCTTGCGCGCGTCGCGGCCCAACTGGTCCTTCAGCCGATCGAGGATCCCATTGATGAAACGCTTCGCGTCGGCATTGGAGAACTGTTTCGAGACGTCGATCGCCTCGTTGATGGACACGACCGGCGGGATATCCTTGCGGTAAATCATCTCGAAGATCGCGACCCGCAGGATCGCCAGATCGATCTTGGCGATCCGCTCGAACTCCCAGTTCTGGGCCAGGCCGCGGATTCGTGCGTCGATCTCGGCGGCGTGGGCGAGCACGCCATGGATGACTTCTTCGCCAAAGGCGTAGTGGTCCCGCGGCTGCTCCTGGCTTTCAAAAAACAGCGTCAGGTCCCCCGCCAGGTCCGTCGGCGGATTGATGCTCCACGCATACAGGTATTGAACGGCGGCAACCCGTCCTTCCCGACGTTGGGCAAATTGAAGCCGACTCATGCCATCAGCCTCCGCTTAAGCGCCGCCATTGCAACCGCCGCGTGCGCAAACTCCGCCCCTCGCTCGATCGGCCCCAGGCAGCGGGCCTCGGCCTGGGCCTCGTTTTCGGCCACCACGATGCCGTTGATCACCGGCACCCCGCTCGCCAGCGCGACCTGCTGCAGCGCCGCAGTCGCGGCGTTCGCGATCAGCTCGTAATGGATGGTGTCCCCCCGCACGATCACCCCCAGTGCGATCACCGCCTCCGGCCGGTCGTGATCGATCAGCCACTGCGCCGCGACGGGCAGCTCATTGGAGCCGGGCACCCGCGCGACCGTGATGCCCGCCTCCGGCACGCCGGCGGCCCGCAGCCGGGCGATTACTTGGGCGAGGAGTGCTGCCACCAGCCGTTCATTGAAGCGCGCCGCCGCAATGGCCACCCGCAGCGGCTTGCCTTCGATGCGCTCGGGCGCGGGAGAATCGAGACTCATTGACCGTCGAGCAAAGACCCGGCCGCCGGGACGGCGCAATCCGAAACCGGGCTCAGCCCCGTGCGGCCAGGGCGCGGCGATACTCGATGAGTTGGGCGATCGAGATCAGCCGGAGTCCGAAACGCCGTTTGCACGCCACGATCTCGGGTAGCCGGCTGACCGTGCCGTCGTCGTTCATGAGTTCGCACAGCACGCCGCTCGGGTGGCGACCCGCCAGCGCCGCCAGATCCACCGCGGCCTCCGTATGTCCCGGCCGCTCCAGGGTCCCGCCGGCCCGCGCGCGCAGCGGGAAGACATGACCGGGCTGCACGAGCTGATCGGGGCGGGTGGACCGATCGGCCAGCAAGCGGATGGTTCGAGCGCGGTCGGCGGCGCTGATTCCGGTCGCGATGCCCGACGCCGCATCGACGCTGACGGTGAAATCCGTCCGCCGCGACTCCCGATTGTTCGCGACCATCGGCCCGAGCCCCAAACCCGTCAGCTCGGCCTCCCGCATCGCGACGCAGACGATGCCGCTGCCATGGCGAATCATGAGCGCGACGCCTTCGACGGAGACGAGATCGGCCGCCATGATGAAATCGCCCTCATTTTCCCGCTCCGCGTCGTCGGTCACGATCACCGGCCGGCCCGCCGCGACATCGGCGACCGCCTCGGCGACGGAGTCGAAAGGGTCCGCGTCCATCAACCGGAGAGGGGGAAGTAGCTCATGGAGCCCCGGGAGTTAAGTTCGCCGGCGCCGCGCGGCAAGTGAGTTTCAGCGCGCGCCAGCCCGCCAGGCGCTCGGCGACCGCAGCTTCGGCCCCCGCGGTCTTCGGGCGATAAAGCTCCAGCGGACGTTCCAGATAATCCTGGCCCGAGATCGCCTCGGCAAATTCATGAGCGTAGGCGTAATCGGCCCCGTGGCCCATGCGGCGATTCGCCGCACCGCCCGGACTGCGCAGATGCGCCGGCACCGCTTGGACGGGTGCTTCGGCCAGCGCCCGCTTCGCCGCCGCGAGCGCCAGGGTCGACGAGTTGCTCTTGGGTGCGGTGGCGATGTACAAGGTCGCATGCGCGAGCGTCAATTCGGCCTCCGGCAGACCGATGAAGTCAACGGCATGGTGGGCGGCGACAGCGAGCGGCAGCGCCTGAGGATCGGCCAACCCGACATCCTCGCTCGCCAGGATCACCAGCCGCCGGGCGATGAACCGAGGGTCCTCGCCGCCTCCCAGCATCTTCGCGAGCCAGTAAAGCGCGGCGTCGGGATCGCCGCCCCGGCAGCTTTTGATGTAGGCCGAAATAGTGTCATGATGCTCGTCCTCGTCGGCATCGTAGCGGATCCGCCGCTCCCGGGCAAACACCTCAAGATCGGCGCCGACCAGCTCGGCCGGTCCCGCCTTGCCGCCCGCGATGACCTCCAGCGCGTTCAAGGCCCGGCGCAGATCGCCGTCACAGAGGCGCGCGAGTTCGGCCAGCACCCCCGACGCAGCCGTGATTCCGAGTTCGCCCAGCCCGCGCTCCCGATCGGTCAACGCCCGGGCCAGCACCCCGGCGATCTCGTCCGGCTTCAGCGGGTCGAGCCGGAAGAGGTGGCTACGGGACAGCAGGGGCGGATTGACGTAAAATCCCGGATTGTGCGTGGTCGCGCCGATGAGGCGGATGGAGCCCTGTTCCACATCCGGCAAGAGGAGATCCTGCTGGGATTTGTTGAACCGGTGCAGCTCGTCGATGAACAGGATGGTCCCCTCGCTGGGTCGCCGCCGCGCCGCCCCCAGCACTTCGCGCAGCTCCGCCACGTTGGACATCACCGCATTCAGGCGCACGAAACGACTCCCCGTCTCCCGCGCGATCGCCTCGGCGATGCTGGTCTTGCCGCAACCCGGCGGTCCGTAAAAGATCAGCGAGCCGAAGCGGTTTTGCGCCACGAGCCGCGGCAACAGGCTGCCGGGGCGAAGCATGTGTTCCTGGCCCGCCACTTCAGCCAGGCTCCGCGGCCGCATCCGCACCGCGAGCGGTCGCCCCGGCGCCCCAGCCCCCGGCCCCCGACCGGTCGGCACGTCGTCCCCGGCCACAGTCCCCCGGCCCCGCAGCTGATCCGACCCGCGTTCAAGCGCGTCAATCGCCGCCGACGGGTCGGCAAACAGTTCGCTCTGGTCTGGGCCCTCCATGGAACACCTACTCTAACGACTTTCAGCGTGAAATCGAGCGGCCGTTGTCCGACACTACCCCCATGAAAAGCTCCTATGAACTCGCGATGGAGCGCCTCGCGAAATCCGATCCCTCCGCTTCTACGCCGATCACACCGACCCAAAAGGCGCGGCTCGCGGAAATCGACCGCACCTATCAGGGCAAGATCGCGGAACGCGAAATCTTCCTCAAGCAACACCTCGAGGAGGCCCGGGCCGCGCACCAAGCCGACGAGATCGAAAAGATCAAGCAGCAGCTCAGTTCGGAGCGGGCCCGACTGGAAGAGGAACGCGACGCAGCCAAGGATGCCGTAAGGCGCGGCGATTGAGGTTCCGGCGGACGCTTGGTCGCAGCCGCTGTCTAATACCAGCTCAAGCTACTGCTTTCCCCACTCATGCACGATTGGCTTCACCGCATTTTCTCATCGGACGAATTCATGCCCCACGGCATGTGTTATCTGTGGAACCCCCGCGTCATCTGGCTGAACGTCGCCTCGGACGCCCTGATCGCCCTCGCGTACTACTCGATCCCGCTGACGCTGCTGTATTTTGTCCGCCGGCGGCGGGACCTGGAGTTCGGCTGGATGTTCGTGTGCTTCGCGATCTTCATCATCGCCTGCGGCACGACCCATCTGATGGAGATCGTGAACGTCTGGCACCCCGTCTATTGGGTTACCGGAGTGGTCAAGGCGATCACCGCCGCGGTCTCCATCCTGACCGCCATCCTCCTCGTGCGCTCGATGCCCGCGGCCCTGGCGCTCCCGAGTCCCCGCGCGATGGAACGGGCCACCGCCACCCTGCGCGCCAACCAGGACCAGCTCCGAACGGACGCCCGACGCCTGGCGCTCGCGACCCAAGTGTTGCATGCCGGCATTTGGGAGTGGGACCTCCGCACCGGGGCCCTCATTTGGAACGAGACGATGTACGAAATCTATGGTCGCACCAAAGACCACCCGATCGACGATCAAGTCTGGGCTGAGACGGTGCTGGCGGAAGACTTTCCCCGGATGGAGGCCAACCTGCGCCGGGTGATCGCAACCAAGTCGCAGGGCTCGACGGAATTCCGCATTGCGCGGCCGGACGGATCCATTCGGCACGTGGAGGCGGCTGAAGGCGTGGTGCTGGACGAGGCCGGCGAGGTGCTGCGGGTGGTAGGGGTCAACCTCGACGTGACGGAGCGCAAAAAGCTCGACCACCATTTGCTTCATGCCCAGCGGATGGAGAGCATCGGCACGCTGGCCAGCGGAATTGCGCACGATCTCAACAACATCCTGGCGCCCATTACGATGTCCATCGGCCTGCTGCAGGCCACCGCGCAGACTCCCGCCGCACAGGGCATCCTGGAGACGATCGCCGCCAGCGCCAAACGCGGGGCGGAGATCGTCCGGCAGGTGCTGTCGTTCGCGCGGGGCGTGGAGAGCTCGAAGGTCGAGGTCCAGCCCAAGCACCAGCTCGATGAACTGAAAAATATCATCCAAAACACCTTCCCGAAGATCCTCCAGCTGGAGTTTTCCCTGGCGGAGGAGGTTTGGCCGATCCTCGCCGATCCGACTCAGCTGTTCCAAGTGCTCCTGAACCTTTGCGTCAACGCGCGGGATGCCATGCCCGACGGCGGCACACTGACGATCGGCCTGCAAAACTGCGTGCTGGAGGAACGGCTCGGCGCCATGAACCTTCGCGCCAAAGCCGGGCGTTACGTGAGGATCGACGTCACCGATACGGGGATCGGCATGCCCGCGACCATGCTGGACCGGATTTTTGAGCCATTCTTCACCACCAAAGTCCTCACCAAGGGCACCGGCTTGGGCCTGTCGACCGTCTATACCATCGTCAAGAGCCACGGCGGCATCATCGAGGTGTCCAGCGAACCGGGGCATGGCTCCACCTTCCGGGTCTATTTCCCTGCGGCAGTCCATCCCTCCGCCGCGCGGGAGACGACGGCGGCAGTCGGCCGCCCGCGCGGCCACGGCGAGTTGCTGCTCCTGGTCGACGACGAGAACGGTCTCCGCACCATCACCGAACAGGTTCTAACCACGTTCGGCTACCGGGTGCTGGCCGCCGCCAACGGAGCGGACGCCGTGGAACTCTACTCTCAGCACCAGGACGAGATCGCTCTCGTCATCACCGATCTGAACATGCCGGTCATGGACGGCGGAGCGACCATCAAAGCCCTGCTCCAGCTGAATCCCGCGGCCCGAATCATCGCGGTCAGCGGCTTGAACGAGAACAGCGAAATGCTCGCCGAAAGCCGGCCGCGGATCAGAAAATTCCTCGCCAAACCTTATATGGTCGAGACCCTCCTCACCACGATTCAGGCGGCACTGCGGGAGGAATGAGCGCCGGGCCTTCGCCCCGCGCCTCCGCGCTCACTCCGGCTCCGCGGTCCCCTCGACCACCCAGGCTTTCGCCTCGGGCACGAGTTCGCAGAAGGCCCGCAGCGCCGCCGAGAGGTGCTCCGCGTAGCGGAAATGGGCCCCCATCCCGGTGCGCAGCTCAGCCTCGTAGATGAACTTGTCGGCATGCGTGCTGTGCTCGAACGGTGTCTGCGCCCCCAGCAGGAGCGAATACACATAGGCCGGAGACCCGCGCCGCAGCAGTTCGCCGGTCAGCGCCGCCTGCTCAGCAAGCAAGTCCCCATGATCGGCGGCGGCGATCTCGGGCGGCAGATAGAAACCGGCCTGAATCAGCGGCGTCGTGCGTTGGCCGGTCCGGTGCCGGTTGAGATCCCGCAGTTCCGCCAGGGCCAGGTTATTCCAGGCAAACACCACCCGCATCCTCCGCGTCGCACTGCCTTGCTGCCCGTAACGGTTGGTCCGGTGGCGCAGCGCCTCCGCCACCGGTTGCGTTTCCGGCAACCACGGCGGGGTCGCGCGATCCACGTGGACCCACACCTGATCGGCCAGAGGCGCCGTCGAAAGCCGCGCGCGTCCGAGCTCCAGGCTCACCGCCAATTCCTGCCTGGCCTGCTCCGCCGTCGCCGCGTCGGCAAAACTGTGCCGCATCAGCCGCGGCGACTGCTTGACCAGCTCCTCCCGAATCAACGCCGCCGCCGCCCGCGCCTCGGCGTGAGGCAGCGAGTCGAGCTGTTTGACCATCTGCGCCCACATCCGTGAGGTCTGGACGAGACCGACATTGGTCCGCGTCGCGAGTGGGATGAAATAGCGGGCGCGGTCCAGCGCGTAATTCTTTCGGAGGCGGCTCACCACGGCCGGCTTGGCGTCGACCGGGTAGCGAATCCGCTCCGCCTCGGCGGCGGCGAGCGCATCGAGCCGGGCATATTCGGCGTGATAGGCCGCGAACGAACGCGCCAGCATCGCCTGCCAGCGCGGAGCGAGGTCGGCCGGAATGCCCAGCTCCTCGGCCCCCGGCACGTTGGCCGCGTCCATCGCGATGTAACGGGTGCTCGACTCCTGGCCGTCCGCCATCTGCGCGAGTTCGAACAATTTATAGGCGAGCCACATCGAAATCCCGTCCAGCGCGATGGCGAGTCCCCCGGTCAGGCCGCCGATGGACGCGTGCCCGTAGTCGACAAATTTCAGGATGCGATCGATGGAGGCATCGGGATTGGCGAGATCCACCTTGGCCATGATTGACGTAAGTCCCTCATTGCTGCGTGAATAGCGAGCAAGAACCGAGGCGAGCAGTTCGGGGGTGACCTGGGGGAGTCCCGCCGCCGAAGGAGGTGGAACGATGGCGAGTCCGGTGACTTTCATAAGCCCATTGCGATGGGGGGAAGGTGGTTACCCTCACTCAGTCAGGGTTTGCGGGAGGAAACAAATCAGTTCTGCACTGGTCACAGCTCACCGACGCTCCAGCGTCCTTGGCTCGGTAACATTTTATCTGGCCACGACGTCACTTCAGCTAAGACTAACTCATCACGCTCATGCCTGTCAGGTTTCCATCTCTCTCTTCCATGCAACTTAACAAACTTGTCGCCCTCGCCGCCCTCGCAGCCACCGCCCCTTTGGCGGCCCATGCTGGAATCGACTTGGGCATCCGCGTCGGCATCCCGGTCGGCCCGGTGGGCGGCGAAGTCGTCGTCCGCAGCGCGCCGCCTCGCGAGATCGTCGAGAATCCGCCGCCGCCGCCGGGACCCGGCTACGCGTGGGTCCGCGGCCATTGGGCCTGGCGCGATGACCGTGGCTGGGTGTGGATCCACGGCCGCTGGGAATACGCCGCCCAACCCGGCGCCATTTGGGTGCCCGGCCATTGGGATTCGCGCGGTGGCGGTTATGTTTGGGTAGAAGGCCGCTGGGTGGTTCAGGGACCGCCGCCCCCCCCTCAGCCCGTCTACCAGGCCCCGCCTCCGCCGCCGCCGCAGCCCGTTTATCAGGAAGCTCCGCCGCCCCCACCCCCGCAATATAGCGGCGAAGTGGTCATCGCCCAGGGCGAACCGCCGCCGCCCGTTTACGAGCGCATCGGGCCGGCGCCGGGACCGGACTACCTCTGGATCGGCGGCCACTGGGCCTGGCAGGGCCGCTGGGTGTGGATCCACGGCCGTTACGAGCGCCACCCGCACTGGCACCGCGGCGGCGGCTGGGCGCCCGGCCACTGGGAGCACCGCGAACACGGCTCCGTCTGGATCGAAGGTCACTGGTACTGAGCCAAGCTGAGCCAACGCCGGGTGGGTCGGCTCTCAAGCTGATCCACCCCAACTCTCACGCCCGCGGTTCGCCGCGGGCGTTTTTGTTTTGAATAGGATCGAAGGCCAACGCCGAGACGGGGATCGTCTCTCACGGGTGCGATCGACGTCCGTCACCCCCATCGGCCTAAGCCGAGGCGACCCCCGGGATCGGGGTAAGGACCGCAGGAAGTACCGATTAGGGCGCCGACAGCCACTGACCGATCGGTCCCTGGTAGAAACCCAGAACCACCGACGCGAGCGCGAGCGCGCCCAGCGCGAAACCCGCCAGCGCCCCCACGGCCACCGGGGCTTTCGCCGCCGCTGCACTGGCGGTGTCGCCATCGAAGTAGGCGGCGCGAATCCAACCAAAATAATAGTAGATGGACAGCACCACGCCGGCGATCGCCACGGCGAGCAAGCCGTACATGCCCGCTTTAGCCGCCGCGATAAACACAAACAGCTTCCCCATGAAACCGGCCAGCGGCGGAATCCCCGCCAGCGAGCCCAGGCCCACCGCCAGCACCCCGGCCAGGAACGGACTGCGCCGCGACAGTCCCGCGTAATGCTCGAGTTCCTGGACCGCATCGTCCGTGCCGGCGAGGTGCGTCATCACGCCGAACACCGTAAATGAAGCGATGAGATAGGCGTAGAGATAGAAATAGACGGCCCCCACCGCCATCGGCACCGAGATAGCCGCCACCACCCCGATGAGCAGGAAGCCCGCGTGCGAAACCCCGGACAGGCCGATCAGACGCTTCACATTGTGCTGGGTCAGCGCCGCCACATTGCCGAAAAGAATCGTCGCGATCGCCATGGCGGAGAGCACGGGTTTCACCAACCAGCCATAGGCGGCGAATACGTCCGTCACCAATACCAGCAGGACCCCGAAGCCCGCCGCCTTCGACGCGACCGCGAGGAAGGCCGTCACCGGCGTGGGTGCGCCCTGGTACACGTCGGGGATCCAGATCTGGAACGGCACCGCTCCGATCTTGAAAGCCACTCCGGCCAGCACGAGGACGATGCCCGCCGACGCCACAAAATTATGCGGGTTCTCCGCCAGGAAATAAGCCA
>Ga0116230_10004263_pt1 | contig 14031 bp, 9 predicted proteins | sample S1TSphfallax_3_FD_88678 | JGI IMG/M metagenome (GOLD analysis project Ga0116230, IMG submission 88678) | Host-associated microbial communities from peat moss isolated from Minnesota, USA - S1T2_Fd - Sphagnum fallax MG | ecosystem: Host-associated > Plants > Peat moss > Unclassified | place: USA...
GAGCGCGGTTCAATCCTTCAAACTGGCTGCGATCGAAAAGGTCCAGTTGGAGGCAGTGGCGGAGCAAAGCCGCAAGAAGGTTGAAGAGGAGCGGGTCCGCGCACAGGCCATTCAGGCGGAATATGCCCGCCAGCAAACGGCTGTGGTCGAGTCCCTCGCAGAAGGGCTCATGAAACTCTCTAGTGGCGATCTGACCTATCGGCTGTCCGATGCCTTCGCTGCGGATTACGAGAAACTGCGGGCGGATTTCAATGCCGCTATGGCGAAACTCCAGGATACGATGAAGATCGTGGCGGATAATACCCAGGGTATTTATTCTGGAACCGGAGAGATCACCCAGGCGGCCGATGATTTGTCCCGGCGCACGGAACAGCAGGCAGCGTCGCTGGAAGAGACCGCCGCGGCGCTCGATCAGATCACGGCGACCATCAGAAAAACCGCGGAGGGCGCGTCCGATGCCAAGCGCGTTGTCAATGAGGCCAAAGCGAATGCTGAGCGATCCGGTCAGGTCGTCAACGACGCCGTCGCAGCTATGAGCGAGATCGAGAAATCCGCGCAAGAAATTAGCCAGATCATCGGTGTCATCGACGAGATCGCCTTCCAGACCAACTTGCTTGCGCTGAACGCGGGAGTCGAGGCGGCGCGGGCGGGAGATGCGGGCCGCGGATTTGCCGTTGTCGCATCCGAGGTGCGCGCCCTGGCACAGCGATCGGCGGACGCTGCCAAGGAAATCAAGGCACTCATCTTGAAGTCCACGCAACAGGTGTCATCGGGCGTCGAACTTGTCGGAGAAACCGGTAAAGCACTTTCGATGATTTCTATGCAAGTTGGGGAAATCACCGGCATCGTCGGCGAGATCGCCGCATCCGCACGTGAGCAGGCGGCAGCGCTCCAGGAAGTCAACACCGCTGTCAATCAAATGGATCAGATGACGCAGCAGAATGCGGCAATGGTTGAGGAATCCACCGCGGCCAGTCACTCGCTCGCGCACGAGGCTGGTGAACTCTCAAATGTCGTCGGTCTGTTCCAGGTTGGGTTGGATGCGACGCCTGCTGCGAAACATCCTGCGCCGAGAGCCGCGTCCAAGAGTGTGACCAACGTCAGAAAAGCCGCGAGCCGTCCGGCCGCCGTGAAGGCTGCGTCAATCGGTAATCTTGCTGTGAAGGAAGCGCCTGCGCGGGACGATTGGGAGGAGTTTTGATTCCGGCCCTATCTTAACGCCTTACTGCCGGCGGCGCGGCACTGTCTAAGCGGCCTCATCCAAAAACGGTTCAGGAGTGCGAAAAAAAACTCCTCATTTTCTCACGCGCGGCCGCAGCGAAATTCCTTTGACGATCGCAGTGGAACCGAACCTGTCACGCAGAGTATCGATCGCGGCTTCCGTCGCTTTTTCCCGCGCAATATTCGTATCGACGAGATCGCCTCGATCGGCCTCCTCGGCCGCGCATAAATCTTGCGCGGCGATACCGATGAGGCGAAAGCGCGTACCATCGAGTTCTTTCAGCAGAAGTTCACGCGCCGCCGTGAAGATGCGGTTTGAAAGCTGTGTCGGCGCAAAGCCTGACCGGGCCCTTGTGCGGGTTTTGAAGTCCGCCGTCTTCAATTTCAACGACACGCCGCGCGTTGCGAGGCCAGCACGTCTCAGCCGCAACGCGATCTTCTCGCTGAGGCTATGCAACAGCGGGATAAGATCCTCGGCATGGCTGAGGTCGGTCTCGAAGGTCGTCTCGGAAGAGATGCTTTTTGTGTCCCGCTCCGGTGTCACCTTGCGGTCATCCCATCCATGCGCCAAACGGTAGAGCCTTTGTCCCTCCGCGCCATCGAGCCGTAGAAGATCGGCTTCCTCGCGGTGCTGGAGATCGCCGAAGCGCACCAGTCCGGCGCGGGCGAGGCGTTCCTGCATGACCTTGCCGATGCCTGACACGATCCCGATGGGCCGTTCGCTCAAAAAGGCCATCGCATCGCTTCGCCCGACCACCGTAAAACCGCGCGGCTTATCGATATCCGAGGCGATTTTCGCGAGAAACTTACAATAGCTCAGTCCGATCGACACGGTGATCCCAAGGTCGTGTTCGATCCGGCTTGCGAAACGCGACAAAACAAACGCGGCGGAGCCGCCATGGATCGCTTGTGTTCCAGATAAATCGAGGAAGGCCTCGTCGATCGACAAGGGTTCGACGAGCGGGGTCAAGTCCATCATCAGGCCGCGGACCTGCCGCGCGACAGATGCGTATTTTGCCATGTTGGGCCGGATCACGACCGCGCGCGGGCACAGTGCCAGCGCTTTGAACATGGGCATCGCGGAGCGCACGCCGAAGGTGCGCGCGATATAGCAGCAGGTGGCGACGACCCCTCTTTTGCCGCCGCCTATGATGAGCGGTTTGTCGCGAAGGCCCGGATTGTCGCGCTTCTCGACCGCCGCATAAAACGCATCGCAATCGATATGAGCGATGCTCAATTCATTGAGCTCCGGATGAACGAGGAGCCGGGGAGACCCGCAGGCGGCGCAGCGGCGCGGGGCCTCGGCCATGGCGTCGAAGGTTTGCCGGTGCGCGCAATCGCGGCACAGGGCTGGAGGAAGACTCAAGGCCAAGAATCTTCTTCGGGCGGATCGAGGCAATCGCGGGCGCGGAGAACGAGCTTTGGATCGCAACCGGCCGCGTCCGCGAAAGCCAGCAGCAGCGGGTCGTCTTGTGTGAGATGGTTGAGCACAGCGCCCAAAAACCCAGGGCTGGAGGCCGCGGCGCGCAGATTATCCGGGGATAGCCCGCAAAGCGCCATGAACCGGTCGAGGCGCTCTGGCACCGCGGCCAGAAAACCGAGAGCCTGGATCGCCAAAGCCTCAGCCGCCTCGCTGGAAATGCCGCCTGAAACCGTCACTTTCAAATTCTTCCTGGTTTATTCAATGGAATTTGCCTTTCGTAAATCTCTCTCACTTAAACTTTTAAATATATGGTTGTCTTCGCGGAATTGGGGAGATTTGACGGCCTGACGCGGAGCGGTTTCTAAGATGCAAAAAAGTGTCCTTATCGTTGAAGATAATGAACTCAACATGAAGTTATTCAACGATCTTCTCGAGGCGCACGGGTACAAGACCGTGCAGACGAGAAGCGGCGTCGAAGCGGTTGAACTCGCACGGACACATATGCCGGATCTGATCTTGATGGATATCCAGTTACCCGAGGTCTCCGGTCTTCAGGTGACGCAGTGGATCAAGGCGGACGAAAATCTGCGTCATATTCCGGTCATCGCCATTACGGCCTTTGCCATGAAGGGGGACGAAGAAAAAATCCGTCAGGGGGGCTGCGAAGCCTATCTTTCGAAGCCAATCTCAGTCGTTAAGTTTTTGGAGACTGTCAAAAATTATCTTGCCGAATAAGAGCGCTGACTGCCTGCAACCCTGGAAATAGACCCCCATGACGGCTCGGATACTCATCGTCGATGATGTCATTCCAAATTTAAAACTGCTCAAAGCCCGCTTGATGGCTGAGTATTTCGATGTTGTCACGGCGACCAATGGTATTGAAGCCTTGGAAATATGCGGGCAGGGCGATTGCGATATTGTTCTCCTCGATGTGATGATGCCCGGCATAGATGGTTTCGAAGTTTGCCGCAGATTGAAAAAAGATCCGGCGACTTTGCATATCCCCGTTGTGATGGTGACGGCCCTTGATCAGCCGGCTGACCGGGTTAAAGGACTGGAAGCCGGCGCTGACGATTTCCTGACGAAGCCGCTCGATGAGATGGCGCTCATTGCGCGGGTCCGCTCGCTGGCTCGCCTCAAGATCGTTTTGGAGGAGTTGCGCTCGCGCGTTTTGACGCTCGAAAGCCTCGGGATGGCGACAAGCCTCAAAACGGCTATGTCCGAAACAGGCGATAAGGCCCGTATCCTTCTCGTCGACGATCGTGAATCGTCAGCCGACCGGGTGCTTACCGCTTTACGCGATCTTCAGATGGTCGATGTCGAGAAAGATCCCCAGGCGGCCTTGTTTCGCGGCGTCGAGGGAAATTACGATCTCTTCATTATCAGCCTCGGCTTGCAGGATTACGATGCCTTGCGGCTTTGCAGCCAGCTCCGCTCGCTCGAACGCTCGCGGCAATTGCCTTTGCTTTGCATCGCGGAAGTGGAGGATCGCGCGCGCGTTCTGCGCGGACTTGACATCGGGGTAAACGATTATCTGATGCGGCCGATCGACCGCAACGAACTGATCGCGCGCGTGCGCACCCAGATCCGGCGCAAGCGCTACGTCGATAGTCTGCGCGACAGTGTTCAGACGTCGATCGAATTGACCGTCGTCGATCCTCTGACCGGACTGAACAATCGCCGTTATCTCGAAACTCACTTGGCGACCCTGGTCGGGCAGGCGGCCGACAAAGGCCGGCCCCTGTCGTTGATGATGCTGGATATCGATCACTTCAAAGCCGTCAATGACACGTTTGGTCATGAGGCAGGCGATCAGGTTCTTAAGGGCTTTGCCGGACGCATCAGGAAGGTCATTCGCAGTATCGATCTCTTCTGCCGGCTTGGCGGAGAGGAGTTCGTCGTTGTCATGCCCGATACGCCCATTGAAACAGCAATGAAAATTGCCGAACGTGTCCGCCAATCCGTGGAAAAAGATGTCTTCTCCATCTTGGGGGAAGGCCGCGCTATTCCTATTACCGTCTCGATCGGCCTTGCCGAACGCGGGCGCGACACCGGTATGGACGGATTGATCCGCCGCGCGGATAAGGCGCTCTACAGGTCGAAAGATAGCGGACGAAATAGAGTTTGCGCTGACGCAGCCTGAAAGCTTCCGTGGCCTGAAACCATGGCTGGGGCTTGCTTTGTTTAATAGAGGCCGCCGGTTCCTGTTCCTACGACACGATCGGCATCGGGATTGATCGAGAGCACTTGCGGCGCGGCGCTCGATCCTTCCGGCGGAGCCGTGCCGGGCTTGAAGGCTTCGAGGATAGAACCCGCGCCGCTTGAACGCTGTCCGGTCCTTGGATCGACCGAGATCAGTTTGATCCCCGGCGGGACACGGAATGGCACATCGGGCTTATCTTTCAAAGCCATCTTCATAAAATCGCGGAAGATTGGCGCGGTATAAAGCGCGGCTTGGGCGGAATCGCCGAGGGAACGCGGCTGATCGTAGCCCATGAAGACGCCGACCGTCAGATCTGGCGAGTAGCCGACGAACCAAAGATCCTTGGCTTCGTTCGTCGTGCCTGTTTTACCCGCGAGATGCTTGCCGACCTCTTTGATGGCCACGCCGGTGCCGCGCTGAATGACACCTTCCATGATCGACGTGATTTGATACGCGGTCAGCGGATCGAGCACCTGCTCGCGCTTATCGATGAGCTTCGGTTCCGGCTGGTTTGCCCACTTTGGCGCATTGCAGCCTTGGCAAATACGTTCATCATGGCGATAGATCGTATGGCCCCAGCGATCCTGGATGCGGTCGATCAAGGTCGATTTGATTCTCTTGCCGCCATTGGCGAGCATGGAATAGGCGGTCGCCATTCGCATCAATGTCGTCTCGCCCGAGCCAAGCGACATCGACAAGAAGGGCGGTAAATCGTCGTAAATTCCAAAACGCTTCGCATATTCGGCGATCAGCGGCATGCCGACGTCGCGGGCGAGGCGCACCGTCATCTGATTGATCGAATGCTCGACGCCATAGCGCAAAGTATGCGGACCTCCCGATTTGCCTTCGAAGTTCTGCGGCGTCCAAACACCGAGGCCGGGGCCTTGATCGATCGAAATGGGTTCGTCGAGAACGATCGATGACGGCGTGTACCCATTATCGAGGGCAGTCGCATAAACGAAAGGCTTGAACGACGACCCGGGCTGCCGGAAGGCTTGCGTCGCGCGATTGAACTCAGATTGATCGAAAGAAAATCCGCCGATCATCGCAAAGACACGGCCCGTATAGGGGTCCATGACGACGATGGCACCGCTGACTTCCGGAATTTGACGCAGGCGATATTGACCGCTTGTCGCATCCACCGGCTCAACATAGACGACATCGCCGGGAATGAGAGACGAACGTTCATTGGGCCGACGCGACCATTTGAGGCCCACGGACGAAAGGGTCGCCGTCTCGCGCTCACGGCTGACTTCGTTGGATTTTTCACGCTTTGGCTGCAACCCGATGCGGGCCGAGGTGTCGGTCGTATCGAGAATCACGGCGAGCCGCCAGGGTGCCACGTCCCCAAGAGCTGGAATATCTGCGAGCTGAACGCCCCAATCCTGGCTAATGTCGATGTGGCGCATGGGACCGCGATATCCATGGGCTTCATCGTAGCGGACGAGGCCATCGACGAGTGCGCGCCGGGCCATAAGCTGCATTTTGGGATCGAGCGTCGTGCGAACCGACAACCCGCCTTCGTACAGTTTCTTTTCGCCGTAGCGGTCGCCCAATTCGCGGCGGACCTCCTCGGCGAAGAACCCGGCGGCATAGCTATTGGGAGACAGCACACGGGGATTGACACCGAGCGGTTCGGCTTTGGCTTTTTCGCCGTCGTCACGTTTGACATAGCCATTTTCGACCATGCGGTCGATGACCCAATTGCGCCGCTCGATGGCGCGCTCGCGCTTCTGGAACGGGTGATAATTAGAGGGTGCCTTGGGCAAAGCCGCGAGATAAGCGACCTCGGCTACGGAGAGTTCATGTACCGATTTGCCATAATAATTCAGAGCCGCGGCCGCGACCCCGTAGTTTCCGAGGCCAAGATAGATTTCGTTCAAATAGAGTTCGAGGATCTTTTCCTTCGAATAGGTGGCCTCGATGCGGAAGGCGAGCAGCGCCTCCCGGATTTTGCGTTCGATAGAACGCTCGGGAGTCAGAAAGAAGTTCTTCGCCACTTGTTGCGTGATCGTCGAGGCACCTTGCGCCCGCTTTCCGCCTTGTATGAGAACGAGAGCGGCGCGCGCGATGCCTTCCGGATCGACGCCATTATGCGTGTAGAAATTCTTATCTTCAGCCGAGATGAATGCCTCTTTGACCAGAGGCGGAATGGCGGAACTCGGCAGGTAGAGCCGCCGCTCGTGCGCATATTCGGCAAGCACGGAGCCATCCGCCGCATGGACGCGTGTCATGACCGGCGGTTCGTAATTCTTGAGTTGGGTATAGTCAGGCAAATCCTGCTGGTATTTCCAGACGACGAGGCCAGCGACGCATGCGCCGACAACGAAAAGTATAGCACCCGAGGCGAAGAAAAAACCGAATAACCGGGCAATTGACCGCATGCCAACAGGCCTCTGAATGTGTGCGCAAGCTTTGCGCTTAAATCGTGTTAGGTTAGACGGCGGATCAATCCCGTGATGTCTACCTTATTGATCTGGATTTTCATAGATCCAGAGTAGTGCTTATCCGGCATCCGTCATCAAGGAATACGAGATTAAGGGATGCGAGATACTGATTTTATCGAGAGGAAGGATCTCGATGAAGGCACGCTTATGCCCTCCGCCTCTGAAAGCATCCGGCGGGTCTAAGGCAAATCGAGAAAATCCCCCGCGCATGTGTGCTTTTATCCGGCTATCCGGCGCGCTCGGCTGTCTTCCTCGGAGTTCTTTGTGTTGATAGTGGGGCGTGCGCCTTAAAACAATAGGTCTTACCCGTCTGAAACGCCTCAAGGACTCAATGTGATGCGTTTACACCATGCGCCATCTCAACCGGCTTGGCTTCATTGACCAAACTATTTGCGGCGAGCTCGGGTGACGAACTGGGTTTCAAGAGAAGCGGCGGCGCGTCTTTCGCTTCGTCTGGTGCGTTACCGCGTGCAACGAAAAAGGTTTCGATCGCGGTGGTAATTTGGCTCGTCGTCTTATCGCGCCAGTCCGGGGAATTGAGCGAAGCCGCATCTTTCTCATTCGATAAATAGCCGAGTTCAAGCAGAACGGAGGGGATGTCCGGCGCCGTCAGCACTTTGAAGCCGGCCGAACGCTCGGGGTTTTTGTTAAGGCGCGCGGCGACCCTCCAATAATTCGCCAAAGTATGGGAAAATACATGGCTATAGGCGCGCGTTTCGCGCCGCGTCAGATCGAATAATATATCTGAGACACCACTTTCTTCCGCTCTGCCCTCGATGCCCGCCGCGGCATCGGACTGATTTTCCTTTTCCGCCACACGCGCCGCCTGCAAATCCGACGCTTTATCGGAGAGTGTATAGACAGTTGCGCCTGTCACGTCTGTTTCCGAGAGCGTGTCGGCGTGAATGGATATAAAAAGCGCAGCATTGCCGTCGCGCGCCATTTTCACCCGGTCTCCAAGGGAGATAAACGTGTCGTCATCGCGCGTCATGGTAACGGTGTAATGGCCTGTGGCAGTCAGCTTGGCTGCTAAGGCTTTGGCAAATTCGAGAACTATGTTTTTCTCAATCAGGCCGCCCGTCATGGCGCCGCTATCCACGCCGCCATGGCCAGGGTCGATGACGATACGCGGCAAGGAAATGGGGGCCGAGGGCTTGGAATTCAGGCTGTTTTCAGCGGCCGGTTCGGTCTTCGCAGCCAGCGCCATGCTGCTTCGAGCCGTTTGCGCCGCGGTCCGGAAAGACGCGCGATCCGTCTTGGCAAGCTGGATTGAAAGACGATAGCCGTCCCGGTCCGCGATCTTGGAAACGTCGGTTCGCACCACCCGCGCAGGGCCGGCAAGATCGATGACGATGCGTGAATGTCCCGGTGAAAAAGATCCAAACCGGAAAGATTGGACAAGTTTGGCAGGTCCGCTATTCGTGCCGTGGTGTGTCTGATTGGGGCCTGGTTTGCTCGCGGCTGGCGGTTCCATTTTAAAGGCGACCGCGGGAAGATCTATGATGACCCTATCGGGCTCTGCCAGAACGAAGGCCGACGCTTCGACGGGCGCCGACAGCGTCATATCGAGGAAAGCGGCCTCCCCGGAATCCGTCAATTCCGCCGCCAAGGCGACCGATTGGTCCGCTTGCGCTTGGTTGACGGCGGCGCGCGCACCCAGGAACCCCTTGGCTTGCGCCAGACTGCCGGGCATTTCGCTTAGAAGGCAAAAGATGGCAGGCAGACTAAAAGCGAGCCTCAAAAGAAAGCCATGTGTCTCGGAGAAGAGCTTTACCATAACGGTTCGCCGTTAAAGTTGAGACGTCAGGATTTGAAACGCCCTAGAACGCTGAACCTCAGCTATTTCCAAATCTTAAGATCCAAGCCGTTAACGCCGTCTCACCATGCCAGAACAGGGGCTGAACCGCTGTGGCAGTTCAGCAACAACGCTGGATAAACTTGCCAAATTGCCGAAAAGCACGATATGTAAATCAATTGTTCGAGTCCGTGGGCCCCTCGAAGGCCGCGGGTTGGACGATTATAATAAGGCTCTATCAGATCATTCAGGGCTTGGACCTTCGTTTTCCAGACGAAAACAATGGTCCCCCGGATTTTTGATGGCGGAATAAACTTCCGGTGGAGATCTCCGCTGGTTCAGATGGAAGGGCTGCTTCGGCGGCAGACTTCGGTCTACAATTTGGATGGCTTTCAATAAAGCCGATTCGAATAGGTGAAGAGAATATGGTCAGCCCTTTGAAGGGTAAACTATCGGCCAATCAGCATCGCTTTCGCCCGGCCTTAATGGCTCGTGCTTTCGAATCTTCTACGCGCGCCGTGTTTCCAAATATCCAGGCGCGCTCAAAGAGTTCGTGTTCCTCCAAGCAGTGTGTGGCCGGAGCCACGACCGGTGTTGCTTTTTTGAGGCAAAACCTAAGCTGCTCCACTTTCAAAACGGACAGGCAAACGTCCAGACGTTCGCTTAGCCGCATGCACGTCGGGTTTACCCGCATCAATCCTTTTCTCATTCCTTACATGCCCGGAACGCTTTCCCCTTGGCCATCCACTACGCCCGGCTGGCGTGGTGACGACTGCGCCAAGGGTCTTACGCGCGGCATGTCTCAAAGAGTTTCACATGGCCAACAAAATGCTCATCGATGCCGCTCATCCGGAAGAAACCCGGGTGGTGGTGCTGCGCGGTAACCGGGTTGAAGAATTCGATTTCGAGTCCGCGAATAAAAAACAACTGCGCGGCAACATATATCTTGCCAAAGTCACGCGCGTTGAACCTTCGCTTCAGGCGGCTTTTGTCGATTACGGCGGCAATCGGCATGGCTTTCTAGCATTCTCGGAAATTCATCCGGATTACTACCAAATTCCGGTCGGTGACCGTCAAGCGCTGATCGAGGAAGATGCGCGGGCTCAGCGCGAGGAAGACGAAGACGAACCGCGCGGGGCGCGGCGGAGCCGCCGTCATTCGCGCGGTGATCGCAACGGCCAGCACGCGGCCAAGCGGCATGGCCACGACGATGAAACCGTGTCCGGCGCGCTGGAAGATGGCGAACAGCCTTTCGAGCTGCGTGAGCCTCACCCAGGTGAAGATTCCGGCGATGAGACCGCCCTGGTTCAGGAAGGCGATCCCGCGGAGGACGTGCTGGCGCAACCGGATGATGAGCAACCGCGGTTTTCCCAAGGGCAAGCAACTGAGGATTTTGTGACCTCCGTCGTGGAAATCGCGGAGGCTTTGACCGCGCCGCGCCCGGACAAGCCATATGATGTTTCAGAACAGGAAGGCGAGACCGAAGACCATTCACATGCCGGGCACGAGGAAGCCGGGCATGTGGAACTCGAAGCGCGCGGCCGCTCGCCGGAGGCGGACGACGCCGACGATGCCGAAGCCGATGAAGAGGCGGAGCATGTCGAGCATTTGGGTGGCGATGCCATGGAGGAAATGCCGGTTCGCAGCTATCGGCCGCGCCGGCAATATAAGATTCAGGAGGTCATCAAGCGCCGCCAGGTTCTTTTGATCCAGGTCGTGAAAGAAGAGCGCGGCAATAAAGGCGCGGCGCTGACAACTTATCTGTCCTTGGCGGGCCGTTATTCAGTGCTAATGCCAAATACGGCGCGTGGCGGCGGCATTTCCCGCAAGATCACCGACGCGGGCGACCGGCAGCGGTTGAAATCCATTGCCCAGGAGCTTGAAGTTCCGGAAGGAATGGGCGTGATTTTGCGGACTGCGGGCGCGGCCCGCACCAAGGCCGAGGTCAAGCGCGATTTCGAATATCTCTTGCGCATGTGGGAGACGGTGCGCGAGATGACCCTCAAATCGACCGCCCCGACACTCGTCTATGAAGAAGGTTCGCTCATCAAGCGCGCGATCCGCGATCTCTATAATAAAGACATCGATGAAGTCGTCGTCGCCGGAGAGAACGGCTACCGCGAAGCGAAAGAATTCATGCGCATGCTCATGCCGAGCCATGCGAAGAATGTTCAGCCCTATCGCGATCCGCAGCCGATCTTTGCGAAAGCCGGCGCCGAGGCGCAGCTCGATGCGATGTTCTCGAATCAAGTCACACTGAAGTCGGGCGGCTACATCGTCATCAATCAGACGGAAGCGCTCGTGGCGATCGACGTCAATTCGGGCCGCTCGACGCGTGAGCATAATATCGAAGACACCGCGCTGCGGACCAATCTCGAAGCATCGGATGAAATCGCGCGGCAATTGCGGCTGCGCGATCTCGCAGGTCTGATCGTTGTCGATTTCATCGACATGGAGGAAAACCGGAATAACCGCTCCGTCGAGCGGCGTCTTAAAGAGGCTTTGAAAAACGATCGTGCCCGTATCCAGGTCGGCCGTATCTCGCATTTCGGCCTCCTTGAAATGTCGCGTCAGCGCATCCGTACCGGTGTGCTTGAGGGCTCGACCATTATCTGTCCGCATTGCGCGGGCGCCGGCATGGTTCGCTCGACATCGTCAATCGCGCTGCACGTGCTGCGTATTACTGAAGATGCCCTCATCAAAAGCGCGGCCCATAATATCACGGTGAAAACCCGAGCCGTCGTGGCGCTTTATATTCTCAATCAGAAGCGTGAAAATCTGCGCGATCTCGAAGCGCGTTTCGGCGTCATCATCACGGTCGCTGTCGATGATACGCTCAATGGCACCACCTATTACGCAATCGAGCGCGGCGAACTCGCGAGCGGGACGATCGAGACGCCGCGCGGCGAGTTCGTTCGCACCGATAGCGTGCGCCCAGCGGATATAGCTTCCTTCGATGAAGAAGATATTGAGGCGGATGCCGAAACGGATGAAGAAGCCGGAGCGGAGGAGGCCGCCAGCGAGGGCGAAACTGGAGAGGAAACCAGTGAGGAACAGGCGCGCCGCCGCAGGCGCCGCCGCCGCCGCCGCTCGCATGGCGGCGATCGTGAAGGATCGGGCATCGCCGCTAATGCGCCGCAACCCTCGGACGATGGTCTCGCGATCATCGCGGATGAGACCGGTGTCTATCCGCCTCTGTCCAGTGGATCTGAATACGAAGCAGGCGATGATCCAAGAGCTGGCGATGGGGAGCCCGAAAATCTGCCCTCGGCGGACGGGCGCCGCCGCCGTCCGCGCCGCCGCGGCCGCGGCGGCGGGCGGGATTTTTCGCAAAACGCCGAGCGCGTTCACATCTCGGAAGCCGGCATCACGCAGACACTTTACCTAGAGGAACCGGCCTTTGACGGGCAGCTGCGCGACACCATCGATTCCTCTCCGCCCGCGGCCGCCGAGGGCGTGACATTTGAGCCCGTGAAGGAAAGCGAGCCCGTTGCTTCCAGCCCCATCGAGCCTCAAAAGCCTGACCCCGTACCAATGGCTGAGGAAAAGCCCTTGCCGCGCGAACCTGAGCCTGCTCCCGTGGAAGATCCCAACCGTCCGAAGCGGACCGGATGGTGGCAACGCGCCAAGGCGAGCCTTGGCGGTTAAGGCAACGCCGGAAAATAAGTGAATCGACGATAGGCGTTTGCGGGTCCCAGAGCCCATTCTGGGGTGTGATGCACAGCATGCGTCTCGAAGGACGAGAACGAAATCTCGTTAAGGTTCCGCAAGGCGCAGCCTTGTGGAACCTTGGATTGTTTCCGGCCAAAATCATAAACGTAATCGAATGGCCGGGACAAACCCGGCCATAACCATAATGACGCAGAGAAAAATCTGTTTTTCGCGTAGAAGTTTATTTGCTTTCGAGCTTGCTCTTGAGACCGGCGAGGCCAGCCGAATAGATGCTCGAAACAACTTTCTCGACACCATTATCGGGTGCGTTAGGCGTGAACGAGCCGGTCCATGTTATGGTGGCCGTGCCGCCGCTGCCAGAGACGCTAATGGTCGATTTGTAGTCTTTCAACGGCAGCGGACTCGTCAAAATCGTGTAGGTGTAGGACATGGCATCCGAGGCCACTTCCTTTTCAACAAATTTGGCGCCGTCCTTGGCCGTCAATGTGCGGACGTTAGCGCCGCCTTCCATCTTCAACTCGCAGCCGACGATCACGGGATGCCAATTCTTGATCCCGCAGAAATCGCCGACCAAAGCCATAGCCGCCGCCGGTGTTGCTTTGACTTCGACCTTTTCCGTCACGTCGGCAGCAAACACGCCGCATGTCGTTGCGAGCAGCAGGGCCCCGGAAAGCCCGATCAGTCCTCTCATGATGTCATTTCCTCTCTTACATAGCCGCCTCTTTTTGGCGCGGCCAGACATGAGCTTAGCCTATTTAAGATCGAAATGGGAACTGCGCGGAAAGAAGGCTTTATGCCAGCGGGCTTCAAGTATGACTCTTGATATGAGGCCGTCTCTAGGCGGCCTGCGCATGGTTTCGGAACCGAAGAGCTGAGGTCTTTAACCCTTCAGCTAAATTTCAGGAGGTTGCTGAACATGCCGCGCAAGAAGGTCGATTCGGCGCCGCCTGTCGGTGTCGTCCTTGACACGGTATCGATGATTTTTCCGTCTTCAATGCCGTAATTGGCGATGCGTGCGACTTTTTTCGTCTTATCGAAATAGACTGCGTAAATATGCCGGTCGACAATTTTTTGATCCATGAAGGCGGCCATCCGGGTCGTCTGCTGCGAAATATAATACCAAGCGTCGCCGCCGACCGTCGATGTGGTCGAGGGCGTGCCGAGCAGCACGAGAACCTGTTCGGCGGAGGAGCCGACGCGGATTTGCTGGAGGGAACGCGGATCTGGCTGATAACCGTGAACGATATCGCCATCGTAGCCGATGCAGCTA
>Ga0116230_10004265_pt1 | contig 14030 bp, 11 predicted proteins | sample S1TSphfallax_3_FD_88678 | JGI IMG/M metagenome (GOLD analysis project Ga0116230, IMG submission 88678) | Host-associated microbial communities from peat moss isolated from Minnesota, USA - S1T2_Fd - Sphagnum fallax MG | ecosystem: Host-associated > Plants > Peat moss > Unclassified | place...
GCACAATTAACATCATCCTATAATCAAACTTACCAACATAAAATCTATAGGCCCAAATTTGGTTGGGTTTTAGTTACATTAGTTTTAGTTTTAGCTATGGATCTTAAGTAGCACTATGAAAATATTGGTTAGCTTGGAGTGTCAAATGCATCTGATGTATGTAACGCACGATGAAAGATGTTAAGCCATAAAAATTTAAGGCATGATGAAAGATGTTCAACCCTAGAAAAACAAGATGCAAGATTAATCATAAAATGACATGCTTTTGTTTTGGTTTGCATAACCAAAAGTCATTTGAGACACTATTTTTGCATGTAAGAAGCATGATTTAACAATACAAGAGATGAAAATGGTTACATATAGACAAAGCATTGGAAATTATTAAGAACAGTGAAATGGTTGTCATGACATTAAGGTGCATTTCTTCATAAGAATGTTGCAAAAGGACCATTATAAAAAGTAGGGCCTTAAATGAAATAATGGATTTGGTGAGGTGCATAGATTTAATTTAAAACAAGAAATAATGGTTTAAAATAAAATAAAATATACAATTATCATTTCTCCCATTTCTATATGAACAAGGATGAAGGCAAAAAAAGAAACACATAATTGTTAACAAACATAGTAGCTAGGTACATAGAAGAAAATATGAAGTTGTTGCATTTTGATTAACAACCAAAATTCCAAGATGTGAAGTAAGAGTTGAAAGAAAGGAGGAAGAAATGAGGAACTTCAAGTTCTTAAAAACACAATTATCAAATTTCTCATATGTTAAACTTTTTAGAACCAAAGCACTTCTAGATTTAATTTTAAAAATTGTCATTCTAATAATAATGTTATATGAAAAAAAATTTGTTGGAAGAGAAGGTGCATGTTATAATTATTATAAATTCAACTTTGAAATTTATCTAAATTTATGATGAACAAACAACAAAAAGGTTGAAAGAATTAGAAATATGAACAACCCCATGAGAAGCACAATTGTAGTAAACCAAAGTGAAATCTTTGATTACAAATGGGGTCCAAGGTGAAAGCACAGTCAACTAGAGCAAAAAAGGTGAATGCAAAGTCCATATTTTGCCTTTTTCACAATGTAAGCTAAGGGAATGTACTTCTATTTTCTTTTTCAAATAATGAACAAAAAAATGTCACAAGTCATGCAACTAATTTTAAAATTGTAAATTTTAAAGTGTAAATAGGATGCTTAAAATTAACTATGAAAATATACTTAAAATATTTTCAGTTTCAATAAAATAGAGATTTAATATTATAATATTTCATATCATACCAAAACAACCCCTTGATTTCATTTGTTTCATAAAATATACAAAGAGTGAATACCTTTAGATTATAAAATAAGCAAACATTATTTCAAAATGACAACCATTCTTTTTAAAACCAACAATTTTGGAACTCAAAAAAAATTCTCTCAATAATCCTATGTATTACCAATGTTTTCAAGAATTAATTTAAAATCCATCAATATGTGTTTTTGAAGGATTTTTTTCAAAAATTTAACTATTTAAAAAATATATATTTCATTGAATTAGTCCATTCTAAACTTACAGTTCCCAAAAATAATATTCATTCATCAATATAGGTCATGATGCATTTATGAATTCACATCACAAATTGTGAAATATGACCTTGATGTTGATTCAACTGAGAATGTCCATTTTGAATTCATAACAATTTTTTTCTGTTTTTTGCAATGTGTTATTTAATATTATAAAAATTGAGTCATTTCCAATGTTTGATCATAGTATCAAAATTATATAAACATAAATCTCAACATCACCCTTATGAAACTACAAAATGACAACAAAAAATGGACACTAGCTTATGTGCTTTCACCCTCTACTAGTTAGAGTGGGTTGCATCAATGGGGATCATTGGGATGTATCTTGTGAAATGGTGGAAGCCATGACTAAATTTAGTTCATGAGGTTTTGGTCACTCATTGCATTTTGGACAATGGAAGGATTCATGTCATTGTCAAGGAGCAAGTTCTCATTAATTTGAAGACCACATATGGCAAGCAATGTAGTTTAATGATGAAGGAGAAAACAAAGTGGGAACTCAACGTTTTCAAAAACCATCATTTGGCATCTCGTAAACGGATTTGCCAAGGAGACCTGATATTTGGAGCTTGAGGGCTACGATGTCAACTGGATGGAACATTTGTATCCAATCAAGTATGTAGTTGTCCTGCCAGGTTATTTACATGACTTGAAGGCATATTTATTGTAACAACAAGAGGATCCTATTTTTGGTGCATGCAGAGTAGGGGAAGAAGGTGAATTATTGATTGATGATTCTTGCATTAAAAAATGAAAAGATATTGGTCGAGCATAGAGGGGTGGTTTTTCATGGATCTCCGAGCATAGATTTATTACTTAGGAAATGGTTCCCACTACTGAACGATTTTGAGGAACTACCCACAAAAGAACCTAATGTGGTGGAAGCTGTTGGGGAGGAGGAGATGCCTTTGATTCCCAAAAGGATGGTAGACTGGCAAGCACATTTGCTCATGTGTTGCCCCCTACTACTTACCAAATGTGAAGTTGGCAAAAAAAACTAGACATCATCCTTGTCTCCAAGGAGAAGACTAGCAAAGGAGAAGCCTAACCAGAAGCAACCCAAATCTGTGAGCCCTTCACTTAACCTCACGAGAATACCAAGACTTGCACCCACCATATTTATTTTTGCACCTTGACAAATGGCCATTCCAATGGCTACAAGTTGAGAATGAATCATCTTGAACTCATGTCGGCTGCCCTCAACTCCAATGTCATTAGAAATTTTGAGCATAGAAAAACAATTCTAAGGTGAAGTCTTTGAGTTGTGTCTCTCACCTCAATGCTCATACTCGTTTTGGAGGTACAACCATGCTAGTCAAGGGCCTTCAAAATCAATGATCTCAATAGTTTATCCTCGACTGCAGAAATCAGAATTGACATCACCTTGACCTGTCAACATAGTATGTCTTGGTCGTCTACTGTTTGGGATTCAGTGCTAGGTCTAGCTAGGATCTTTGGTGCTGGGGTGTTGGTGGATTCCTAGCTTGTAGAACTCTCAGCTTCATTGGTAAGCTAGGACAAACACTGTAGTGTTGATCCTATGGGCATTACAACATCCCAAACTATCTCTTTCCTCAGGTGGTTCTTAAATCTAATTTTCTAGGTACATGGTAGTTAGCATCCGAAAAGATGGCTTCAGTTGAGTTTGAAACCTTGACATATTGAAAGAAGACTGAAGAAAAGAAGATGGAGATGTCAATGTATCAGAGCTGAGCTCACAATGTTCTTCCTATTCTTTAATAGAAGTATTGGAGCTATGCTCACAATATAATGAACTTCTTGTGCTGTTCACTTATCTGGATCTTAGCTCACAGATTTCCATTTTTATTTGCAACATTGTGGAAATAAACTCACATACCTTGTTCAGGAGCCTTTTTAAGGACTCCCTAAGACTTGCTCTTATACCATGTGAATAAACTAGAACTAACCAATATTGAAGTAAAATCCAATAATGGAAAAGAGTAGCCCAGAAGGCTTGCCAAAATTATAAAGAGGAGCTGACAATAGCCAATTTAGGAGGAAGCAACTCAGTGTAGCTAGAGAAAACGAGTAGTTAATGCTAATCTATCTAACTAATTGAGGAATCACACACCAACTATGGATACCACTAGAGAGAATGGTAAGAAAAACACCAAAGAGACCACAGCAGGATATGCACAGAAAATCCAAAGGTAGAGAAACAATGAGTAGGTGAGAGTGCAATATTAATATCAGTCACTTCACTCCTCACTCTCAAACAACATGCTGTCACAACATTCATGTTCTTGAGTAAGTTTGAATATTGTCAACCACAGATCACATACACCAAGACCAAAGATCATAAAAGCTATATGACATTCATGAGAGCAGAGCCCAAAATGTGTTTTGAATAGTGTCAACCATAGATCACATACACCAAGACCAAGGATTGTAAAAGCTATGTGACCTTCATGAGAGCAAGCCCAAAATCGGTTGTGAATAATGTCAACTGCAGATCACATACACCAAGACCAAGGATCCTAAAAGCTATGTGAGCTTCATAAGAGCAGAGCCCAAAATGAGTTGTGCCATAAATCACATGTGTGTGCATTTGAGCTGAGAATCATAGCTGTTTCTTGAAAGCAATTTACATAGGATTGTGCTTTGACACATAAATTATCCTAGAGTTCCAGCAGGGATTCTGCATGCACCATTTTTACTGTAGAAGGCTGTAATTGATAACAGCGAATAAAATCTCATAAAATAAAACCTATTTGTGCAAAGTTGCCAGAAAAGACTTACTGGAAAAACCAGAAAAGACTTATTGGAGCCACTACAGGGAAGAAGGGTTGCAGCCCTGCCAATCCCAAAGAAATTGCACTCTTGGTGAGATAAAAACTCCAGACTCAGTGGCTTAGTGTAAGGCTACATAGCAAGGCAGTTGGCAGTTCAAATCCCAACTGGACCCTCTTCTCCTCTTGGTCTGTGAGGACATAAGGCTACTCTTGTGGTTAGGGTTGAAGCTGTCACCAGGGTCATCAATACAAAACAAAAGGAAAAAAAGACAAAAAAGAAACTCCAAACTCTGTTGTTAAGAAAGGGTTCATCATGGACCACACTAGCTATGTAAAATCACAGCTTGTAGTCTTGACTTGACTCATCTCCTCTTTTCTACTTGAGGATTAAATCATGTTCTCATATTTTCTCCCTCATGTACAAACTACAAACAATTCAATTTTGTGAAAACAAGGAATAGTTTTGGATGATGAACAGTCCAAGGTCTACTAAATTGAGAGACATTAGATGCACACCTCTTTGCATTTGCTATACAAAAAAAATTCAACTCAAGTGAGTCTTCAGTTACTTCATCAACATTTTGTCAAAAAATTTGCACTCAAGAAGCATAAGTCCATATTGAAAAATGGGAGCTTGCAAACAAGGCTTGATCGGCCATTGAGCTTGATCATCAAAATGAGGAGAAAAACATCACAAAAAGTTTGATTCAGTTTCTCAATTAACTTTGTCATGATCCATATAGAGTCTAGCCTCATGACTGCAAACACTGTCAAACTCCAGCAAACCAGCCATCAATTCCACCTCAGAAATACACTCCAAGCCTGGTCTCCACCGGTTTCTTGAGCTTTGAACTCTGCATAGTATTGCTTGCTTGCTGGGAAGTTGATGAGGCTCATGAAGCTTGTGAAGATCCTGAGAAGAATTTCTACAAAACAACTTGGTGTGGAAAATCTTCAGATGGCTCATGTGCACTAAAGACCTCATGATGCATGACCCAGTTTTTTGTTGGACAGTGCTTGCAGCTGCCAACAACTGTTGTGACCTTGTTGAAAACCATCTGCCGATCCTGGAGGTTCGTAAGAATTTCTTATCAGATATCGACTGCAGCAAAGTGTTGGAAAGCCTTGATTCTTGGACTGATCCTGCAGTAGCTGATGGGAAGGCGTTGCAGCTCGACGATGGAAAGATATTTTTGGATGCATGAGGAGTGAAACATGGACAAGAAGGGGTGGTGGTGGAAAACATGTTGTTGTTGTTGGAGAGATGATAGGCTGGCGGAAGAAGGCGAGGGAGAGGAAGGATGAGGTAGATTCGCCCTTCTTCCAGCTCCGTATCCAGAGAGAGCATGCCGGTGTGGTACAGAGGAGGCTCACTGGTGGGCTCACAAACAAAGTGATGCGGGTGGCATGCTAGAAGCTGTTGAACTGTCGTTGGTCGACTTAAGCTTCGAACTCTGCCATCGCCATGGACTACTCTCACAGGCTCCCAGGAACACACACAGTCACAGAGAAGCACTCCCCGACTCCTCATCTTCTTCAATGGCGCTTAGTAGAGAATCTTGCAGCAGAATTAGCCCCTTAGATCATTACTACACAATGACGACATGCCTTGATCATCACATCTTTTGCCACTTCTCAGTAACGTCCGCATCCTGAAATATAAATGCCCCGACTCTCACGAGATTGCAAACTCAAAGCTTGCCCTGCATTCCTGCAGTGTGAAGCCAAACCCGTGAGGTTCAGCTATTGGAGGAAACAGAAACCCCCAGAAACCCGGATACTCATGAAGCAAGAAAACAAAGCTAAAATGCAGCAACACCTTGTGAAGAAGAGAGGCAAAAGACGCAAGCCCAGCTGAGCTTATTGCACTGAGTGAGGGAAGGAGGGAGAAACAAGAAACAAGAAACAGATGAGGAGAAAACTTGGTTGGTGTTGCATAAAGAAAGCAAGCAAGCTCAGAAAATGCAACACCCAGAAAAGCGAAATCAGGAAGCAAAGGACAAGACTTCTCCAGGACAATGTGATCCTGACAAAAACCACGACAACAACAACAACTCCAAAATCCATACAAGAATTCACAACGGGGAGGAGAAGAAAGCGAAAGAGGAATTCACAAAGGAGAAAGAAGAAAGGGTGTGTACTACTACTGCCCAGAGCCAAAAAAAGAAAAAGACATAGCTTCAAAGTTCACAAAACATGAAAAGAAAAATCCACAATACCCGAAAAAGAAAAAACCCAAAACCAAAAGAAACTAAAAACAAAAAAACAAAAAATCAAAAGAAACTCAAAACAAAAAACATGCTTGAGGAGATGGTGAGTGAAAACCAAATTGGAGTACAAAATAACGGATACTATACACTACAACACTTTTGCATCGAAAACAGTTCTGCCCATTACTAGCTCAGAGCTCATTTATAATAATATCATTATAATGCACCTGAGGGTAATAAGAGGTCAAACTAGTGTGTGCTGCAAATTTGTTGCTTGAAGTTATGCCCTATGTATTCCTCCCTACTACCTACACCAACAATTTAGATCATAGCTGCTTTGTCTGACTAATCCATCATTCATTCCACAGTCTTCAAACTAGGTGGGTAGTAGCTAGTAGGAGAGAGCAAGGTAGTTAGTTACAAGAAGTATTGGGTGTGACTACTCCCTAGTAATAGTAGCTTGGGAATTTGTCTTCACCATTGCACTGAATATCAAAAGAGGGATTGAAAAATAGACAGAAATAAAATGGATCTGAGCAACTTACTTAGGGTGCTCAATGCTGGTTTTTCCCCCAGCTCAGTCAGGGTTCTTCAACAGTTTTCACATGATCATCATGTATTAAATGTCTTACAACGCCTCTTCTATTAGAACCCCGTACCATTTCCAAGTTTGTCCTTTTGCACCCTGAGTGGTTGTTCTGCATGAAATCGTGTTGCACGACTCTTTGTGTTTTGCATGTTCTGCAAAAAGAATGAACACTAGTTATTTTGTTTTTGCATGTTTTGCTATCCTAGGTCAAATTCAAACCCAACACTGCATTCTCGAGAGGGAGAGTATCGACTAAGAACATAGATTCTAACCTTTTGAAAATAAGTAATCATATATATATTTTTATTCTAGAAAAGAGAGTCAAATCAGCGAAACCCTATGACATAACCACAGGGTTCTGTGTAGGGCTGAGCATCACCCGTCATTTCTTTGTGACAAAGAGTGCTTGTTGGGGAGAGTGTTTAGTGGCCCCACATAGTTTAGATTGTGTAGCTTGGAAAAAATGTTGATCTTCAATATTTGCATTTCAACCTAACTAATGACAGGCTAATCAGTTTTGTTTTGGCTACCATTGGAGATGCTGTAACTATTTTGCAAGCTTCACCATAAAAATGAAAATTCAAACAATAAAAGGTGTGAAACTATTTATTTAAATAAAATTACCTAGAAAAATCATTCTACCTAGTCAATCAAGAGCACTTTTTCTACTTTGCAATGCTTTTTGCAAGCATTGCATCCTATGCACATATATTGACCCAAAGTCTGTTTACTACCTCAAGCTGGCATAAACTTGACTATTCTTCATTGAAAAATATTGTACAGGACACCAATGGAGATGCCCTCAATTGAGATTCATGTATTGAGACTCATTTCAATTCCACATCAAGGGCTGATCTGAATAGCAAGCCAAATGCTTGTTGGTGTGGTGGTCTTGGGTATGAGTAGCAAGCCCCAAGGACTAAGTACCAACTAGTCTAGTATATGTACCTCCTATTCAACCTATTTGAAGCGGCAGCATATGCATGCTGAAGAACAATGATGCCATGTCTGTCTCGCTCACTCACTCTGCTCTTCACCATTAGGACAGGCACTTGCTCTTTGTCCAGAGGTGGACGGTTTTAGAATGTGTAGTAACTAATATGTCCTAGATACTCATTACTTGAATTATCTGTGTTACATTTTCCTTGTGAATCTAGATCTGTATTTGTATATATATGTGTTTTGCAAAATTAAAGCACTTGGAGAAGTTTGCTAGGTGCATCTAGAGGGCACCCTATGTTTTTATGAATAATCCACCTTACACCTACACTAGGTCTCTTACAATTTATGCCTCATGATCTATGTATGTTGAGGCTCATCATAATATTTGGCTTTGTGCTTTGCGATACGTTGGGGGATACACCTTCCCAAAATGTGAGTCAATACTTGACTTATCCTGGGCTCCTTATTCTGGGAATGACCCCATCTGAGGGCCTTATTTTACACATAATGAAATCAAGTTAAGTCTCCCTAAATAGAGCCAAACCTTGACACAAGCATCCAACAAGTTTTTTCTTGTGTTGCTTTCCCATCATCTTCTCTCCCACCTATGGTCCAGGAGGCCCTAGTGTTTTTAACTGGGGAATTTTGGTCAAATTTTGACCTGAAATATCATTTTTTTACTTATACCAAAACATTTTCCTGGAAAAAAATGGCCCAAATTTGTCAGATTTCAAATTTCTCCCCTAATAGCCAGATTTTTATGATAAGTTCCAGTACGTAGACAAGAATGTAGAAGGATCCTTTTTTTTAAAAACACTTTCATATTTGGTATATAGCCAAATGTGGTCAAATGATTTTTTCTGGACGATCGTCATTCTGGCTACATCACAAAATTGGCAAAACAAATATACCGGTCCAGCCTTTGTTATTTTGAAGAGGCCTGGATTTGTAATTGTACTAAGCGGTAAATGGAGATGTGATTGGATGGACTACAAAGTGTCATCTCATCAACACATGGACAGAAAAGGTTTTGAAGTCAATGAAAGCTGAGATGTGTTGCTGCAAGATGCTGATTCCACATATTAATAGTAACTTGAGTACACTCCTGATTCCTCTCATTTTAGTTTTCAAAATTAAAATAAATTCTCCACATAATAACCTCTTTGTTTTGCCCTTCAAATAGAAACATGATCATATTGTAGAATTGTGCACTTTGGTCCAAAATTCTGATCCTTAAGGATTCTTAATAAGGATCGGTGTTGCATGGGTATGTCTGTGAAACATACCTTAAAATAAAATAATAGGTATATGATATATATAACCAGGTTTCACACACATACCCATGCAACATATGGCTATATATATTATATACCTATTATATTATGTCAGTTTTCTAATAATATCCTACCCAGTGGTTTCATTCAGCATAACCTTCAATCCAGGTACCTAGCTCCCACTTATCCTGGTAAATTCTAACTAGGTGGATATGATTTTTGTATTGAATGTGATTTCTCATAAGTTTGAAAATTGTTACAGGTGTTGAAGAAATTTATATACCTACATGGGTGATGGATATATTGGCGTGCAACTTAACTTAGTTTCCCCAATTTCAAATTGATTCAACAGCACTTTTGTTGCTATGTCATTGCTTATCACTTTTATTTTTGAGTTTACAATGAAAGAAACCTCAAAGAAATTGACACTAAATTCCTTAGAAAAATCTCTAGATGGTAATTAATCAATCCAATTTGATGTAATAAAATGAAGAGATTACACACACTTAATTAATCTAGAGAAAAAAAGAAATGAACCTTCATAAAATTACAGCTCCAACTTACCTCCAAGATAAGTGGAAACCCAAAACTTTTACCCCTCAGACTGACAAATGGGTTTTTCTAACTTGCAAGTTAATAGCTGGTAGGCAGAAAATTTCTGCCCAGACCTTGGAACTATTTTTGTCCAGAGAACATGACAAGCATTTACTATTTTCATTTGCTGCCAACCAAATGGTACCAGGAATCCAAAGTTTACAGTAGAAGCTTGAGAGACACATTTTACAGATCTGTATTCTTAGAATTTTAAGAGGCATTGCAAAGGTGATCTAAGTTTTGGTCATGATCCAGCCAGATCACTACCCAAGTAAGTACCTATGTAAGTGGGCAAGTGGGCAAGACACTTGGTGAGTATTAGGCCTGTAGATGTATGTGGATGGTTAGTGAAAATTTAACCATTGTGGTTAACTATGGACCGCAAATACAATGAAAAAGTGTTCCCTATCCATATTCATGTTGGCTAAAACACAAACTTGGTGACTACTACGTATGTAGATGTATATGGGATGGTTAGTACTAATTTAACCGTTGTGGTTAAATGTGGAACATGAATACAATGAAAAAGTGTTCCCTATCCACATTCATGTTGGCTAAAACACACACTTGGTGAGTATTAGGTATGTAAATGTATATGGATTGGTTAGTATAAATTTAACCACTGTGGTTAACTATGGAACACAAATACAATGAAAAAGTGTTCCCTATCCACATTTTTGTGTTGGCTGATTTTGGCTTTTGACCAGAACCTTCAATTCAGGTTTAGGCATATTCTTAGTGTACACAACCCAAGAACTTTCAGTTCTGTTTTTTAAAATAATAAAACTAAACTGTTAGGTCTTGTTATTGGTCTATTTTGTTTGAGTTGTCGGTTTGCAGTTTTATGGTTGCAAAAGTATTTAGAACATCATCATTTAGAACCTTCAGTTCTAGGGTTGTAATGGTTTCAGTTTCAATTGATACTTCATTCATTTCCAGTTTTTTTTTTCTTTGTTGATATGGAACCAAAAACAAATTCAGCATAGCAACTCAGCAAAGTTCAAATTGCCAACCACCAGCTACAAGAAAGGATAGAAAGCAAAACCCCAAAAGGATGACCATATAGGGTTCACTCTTGTGTCTCATCACCAAAAGCCAAGGACAATCTATATTATAATCAAGGAAGGTAACAGGGAAAACCAACTTTAGTTCTTATTCCTTGTGCAAAGAAGCAAGGCTAACAAATGTTGCCTCTTGCTGAGTCTTGAATGTTGATCCCTTTGTGTTGTTGACTGTAAGGCTGGCTTTACACAAGGAGTCAAGGCTAAGGTTCAACTCAAATCAAGCATTTCCTAGGTGCAGAGTTGAAATCTTACACTAGGAGCCAAGGCGACATAGAATTTGTTTTTCAATCTGCCCCAAGTTACTAATAAATGCTGAACTCTATGGCCTTGTATTGGCCCCAAGGCTAAAAAGGAGGAGACCATCGAATTTGGGAAGCCAATTTGCAACCCAACCCTTGGGGCCAATGTTCCAGCATATACTAATATGCAGACGTCAAATTTCTAGCATTTATTAGTAACTTGGGGGCCAACCAACAAGCCAAAAATGCTCAAAGTTGGCCCTAAGTTTTTTCAGCCATAACTCCTAGTCTAAAGCGGGCCTACATATGGTGCAAAACTTGACATGAGAGGGCAAAGAAAGGTCAAATAAGATGGCCAAAGATAAGGTGACTTTAAAGGATAACTCTAATGCATAACAAAACCTCTGCTTGTGTGACCTTATTACTCCTAAAGTTGTATGCAATGTTTTGTTTTGACAAATTTTGCCATTTTTCAACAAAAAATTGAGAAATTTTGGAAATTCTAGTTGTAAAGTGTAAATTCAATGAATTTTTGGAAAAATTCAGCAGATTTCCAATTTGACAAAACTGAGAGAAAAAAACCCTGGTTGCATGAGTTTGACAGCCATTTTTATTGTCACAAACAAAACCATCCCTTGATTTAATAGCCTATAGATAGGATTTTATAATATGCCATTATTGAGGTGAGGAACAATACCAGTGCATGAAAAGAAAGGAAAAGAAGAGATGTTTGCATAACTTGTTTTGGTGTCCTATTCAAGTACTTGTTTTAGTGTTTTTCTGGAGTTTTAGGTTTTCCACTTGTGATTATAAAATCTGCATTAGGGAAGATGTAATGACAAGCCTTGAGAGAGCGGAAACATTTTGGAACAGGCCCTAGTAGAACCTATTGCCATCTGGAGGAAAGGCATCGCACCCTAGGGAGACCCTAGGAGGCTTGTTCCAAAGTATAAATACTTTGGAGAGGGCCCAACAGCTTTGCTTGCTAGTGCGCAACCATCTCTACTTAGAAGATGATTAGCAAGGTATTCTTTGGGTGACAAGTATCCTTTGAAATGCATGCCATTTCACAACTTCAAGCTCTACCAACCCCATGTAGTCTTTCTATATATTAAGTAAAGACCCTTCACTCTAAAATTATGTGGATGAACACAATGCCACCCTTAGCCATTAACACACCAAGGTCCAAAATCCTTCAAGGAGAGAATAGTCAGGGGAGTCATTGAAGGCAAGGATTCACTAGTATTCAGTGAAGAAAATTGAAGGCCAAGGCCAAATTTTTGTCTATTTTTCCCTTTTCCAATTAGTTTGGTTTGCCCATCCACATGTGAAAATTGAAGACTAGAGAGAATCTTTTCAAATTGGAAATGAAAAGATTTTAAGTAAGGAATTTGAAAGAGAAGAATCAAATTCAAAGAAAGCTTTGCAGTCTGTGTTCCTCCCATGTGTAAATGCTCCCCCAAATCCCTAGGAAAAGATTTTCCCACTTGGAAGATTCCATGTAACTAGTGCAATTAATTGATGAGGTTTAACTTAGACCTTTGGATTTAAAACATTGTTGATCTCAAGATGTGAATTGCTTTCAAGTGCTAATAGCTAGAGCTTGGGCCCTGTTGGAACTATACAAAACAGTAGCTCAAATGTGATTTGAAAAAAATGTACCTACCTCACCAAAACTTGGGAGATGGCGAAAGGCATTAGCCTTGCCTACACTAGGCAAAGCATTAATATTCAAAAATCCATTTCCCTCGTGTGAATGTTGTAATTTCAACTCAAAAGCTATTAATAAATCCACAACAACAAGGAGGAGTCAGTTGACTCTTGGTTACAACTCCTCTAAAAGCACTTCCTTATGCAAGTAGAGCACATTAACCCAAATCCCTTGGAGATTGACTTACAGATATTGGGAAAGTTTGGATCCAATGGACACACAGAATGAATAGGTAGCCTATGTAACCTGGTCAGTAATTTAACCCATGCCACCTACTACCGCCAACCATGGTTACAAATCATCCCCTCTACACTGGTGTTATACAGCACTGCAGTTTAATGCTGAAGGGTATTTAGTAAGGAGCTCTATTTCTATAGGTGCTATTTAGTTCATTCTCAAACTCCCCAAAGAAGTTCCCAATTTGCTCTTCAAGCTTTCTAAAAGTTTCCAACATAATATCATTGAATTAAATCCCAAAGTTATTGTCATTGATCTGGTTGATGGTTTTGATGGTGTTCTACAAGATGTTGTTTTTGAATTTGTTCTTGTGTGTTCCCAATGTTGTTCCTTATATTTTGAATACCATTGACAAACACACAAAACAAATGAGAGGATGTTCATGAGAGAGTTATGGCATGTGAGGTGAATGAGATTAAGGTATGGTTCAATTCCAAGACTAAATTTGAGCTTGTTCATGCATTATGTTTCATTAGTCATACACAATCATCCTCATTTTTTCACATTTTCAACAAAAACTAAAAATTCAAAAAATATATGATGCTAAAATTCAATGCAAATACAAAATTTAAACTAAATTTAGGGTGATTAAATATTTGAATATTAAAATTTTAAATAATAATAAGATGAGAAAAATTATAGTTCTTTCACATATTATCCCCTCAAACAATGTCCTTTTTTGCCCGTGTAATGGAAAAATTTAATACATAGAATCCCTCCAACATTTTGGTGGGAAATTTTATCTTTTTCTTGTTCTTGCAATTTGAACATCGAGTTCTTGCATTGCCATGGTTGCAAGCAATGATTTTTTGATGACATTTTTGCCATTTTCCAAAAC
>Ga0116230_10004266_pt1 | contig 14028 bp, 15 predicted proteins | sample S1TSphfallax_3_FD_88678 | JGI IMG/M metagenome (GOLD analysis project Ga0116230, IMG submission 88678) | Host-associated microbial communities from peat moss isolated from Minnesota, USA - S1T2_Fd - Sphagnum fallax MG | ecosystem: Host-associated > Plants > Peat moss > Unclassified | place...
CCTTAGGTAATAGCCTATCCTGTTGTGCCACCTAGGTTAGGGTATTACCTAGGCCTAGGATCTACTAGTAACTTAGTTAACTAATTAAATTAGGTAGGTTAATCATTGTTACCTTTTTATTTTCTTACCTACCTATTACCTAAAACTACTAACCACATAAATATTGTACAAGAAAGTTATTCATAAAGTCACCTTGTCTTTAGAGTGTTTTTGGGCTTGCTTTCACCCATTATCCCCTCTGTTTGTGGTATCCACAAAGTAAGGAAATTTTATTAAACCTTAGTATGAAATGTTGAAACTTGGCATTTAATGCACAAGGTTTGAGAGTAATTGTAGTAGTTGTACAAGTAGGAGTGGTGGAGGCGGTTATGAAAAAAAATAAAAAATGATGAAATTCAATTAATGATCGAAATTGCTAGAAACACTAATCTAGGTCCCAATTATTTTGTTTTGTAAAATTTTCAATCTTAGGTACATGTTTGATGCCCTATTATGTTGAAACTCATTATTCTTGTCCCCTAATCACAATACTTTAAAGATAACTTTAATGTAAGATGTGAAATTTTTTTAGATGACAGAAGTTAATATCTTATGAGGTTGTGGTATATTGGTTAAAAACTTGATTTATCATTGTGAAGATGAGGGAATTAATTATTTATAATTTTAACCTATGTTAATGCTTAAAACGCTAATTTAGGTAAATTAAGTTGCATAACTAGTTTAAACAAGTTTGGTTGAGTAACTAAGTTAAGTTAAACTACAACTTACTTGTTTAATATCTAATTATTTTCTTATAACCTACTTACATCTATCTATTACCTACCTATCTACCTACCTATTACAAAATAATAATTTTAAAATAATTTTAAAATAAATGATTTTAATTTGACTTATCAAATTTATCCATCGCTCTTTTAATCAAAATAATTAGTCAAATTGTCTAGTAAATTAACAGTCACCTAATTGCAACGAACATATCAAAGGATGGAATAATATTCTTCAAAACTAATTCAAATTGGGTCCTTGCAAACAAAATTCTTTAATCAATTATATCATGTTTTCTACTAGCAAATTTGAAGGGTTATGGTTTCCACCTGATATAAGGTTTAGTAGTTATAGGTTAAATTTAGGTGCTGGTTCATGGGAAAACTACTAACCTCACTCTTCAAAACAACTAACAAAAAAAAAAAAAAAACCCTAAGTCCTAGCCTACCTGGGCGGAATAACATGCAGTTCTCAAGCCGGGTATCTGAGAACAGACCTTTATGCGTAAGGGGCGGTTATTAAAAGGGTAAATTGGTGTCAGGGGGTATATCCTTTGATCGTGAAATTGATCACCAACACTGGTCTGTTCCTGGTTTTGATAACCGCCCAATACTGGTTTATCGTCTGATCTTTTACGTCACTTAATGCGCGCCATCTGCACCGTTCCTATGGTCCGTCTCCGGTAATCCGACGACAGTTACTCCTCCTGCACTGTAGTGCAAGCTCGGTTAGGGTTTAGTGCTCAGCAGTAGTTTGTTGTAGCCTCCATTGCTCATGTGCTTCCGCTGCTCCTCCGTCTTCCGCCCTCCCTCGCTTGCTCGCTTGCCCGCGCTTTCCTCTTGTCCATCTCTCGTTCACGCTGCCTTTTATGCTGCTATTTTGTGCGACTGCAGGCTATATTAAGGGCGCTGAGTGATCTTGCGCCCTTGTCTGTCCACCATGGCGACTTTCGCCAAGCCGGAGAATGCTCTCAAGCGGGCGGAAGGTAGGGTTTGAAATCAGTCTGTGTTTTGGTTTTGTTTGTTCAATTTCCGCATACCTTTTATGTTCTTCCTTCATGTTTACTTTTTTTTTGGTCGAATGATTCTACTTCAAATTCTGGGTTTTCAAATTTCCTGGGGGGTTTTTGTAAAGCGTCGCAATCGGGTTTTGTATAGTTTGATGAGTGTGGTCTAAGGGTGCTGTTTGTTGTCAAATGAATTTGCTTAACTGGACAGGTAGTTTGCGCACACTTGCTTCGTCGAGTTAGTGTCTTAACGAGTTTTTGTCGGAGGTTGTAAGAAGATCTGCACATGCCGCCCTTATCTGTTAGAAAATGTCTGCATGAGCTGGGCGCTCAATAGACATGAATCTCGTCTTGGTTTGCATCACAGTCCAGTATGTGGCCGAGACGTTTGGCATCAATCTGTAACCCTAAATTGGTTGACCTGCCCTCAATGTGGTCGTCTGCATACGCTGTCGGTTCTTTGTGTTCTCAGAAATACTGTAAATATGCCTTTTGCAAGTTTATGGTGGCTAGACAGATTTTATTCGGTGCATTAAGTTGGCTGCCCTTCCCCTTCAGATAGGGTCAATCAGTCGAAAAGACATGGTTTTCAGTTTTCCAGGGTCATGCTGTAGAGGGTCTTGGTGTCCAATGATCGAGGAGCAGATCTATTTCTTACAATTGGGATCTGAAATCGTAGAGAAGGAATGCATTGCTGCACCAAAATTTTGGTTTAGTGGCTGATAATTTGTGAAGGAGATGCCAGTGGAAGTCTTCAGAAGGTCTTGCTCAGGGACTCAACTCTCTACTGCAAAATGTTTGATTGTGGCTCTGGACTATCCAATTGTGGAACATAAGGTCATGGTGTACACATAGCTATTGACAGGACATATGCTGCAGCTTGGCTTTCCAATGAGTGTCTTCAGGCCTACACTAAAGTGCCCTTTTTGTAGATGTTTGGCAGTCTCTCTGAGACAGTGCTGAAGTGTAATGGTTTTTAAAGTCATGATTGCTTAGCTGATGGACCATGTACTATTGTCTGGTTGCAGAGTTGATGAATGTTGGCCAGAAGCAGGCAGCATTGCAAGCTCTTCATGACCTGATTACATCAAAGAGATACCGGGCATGGCAGAAAACACTTGAGAAAATCATGTTCAAGTATGTGGAGCTTTGCGTGGACATGAAGAAGGGCAGGTTTGCAAAAGATGGCCTTATCCAGTACCGTATCGTGTGCCAACAAGTGAATGTGAGTTCACTGGAGGAGGTGATCAAGTATTTCTTGCAGCTGTCCAGTGAAAGAGCAGAGCAAGCACAGGCACAAGCAGCTGAAGTGACTCTGGATATTGAAGATTTGGAGGCAGAGAAGAGGCCTGAAGATTTGATGCTAAGCTATGTGAGTGGAGAGAAGGGAAAGGAGCGCTCAGACCGTGAGCTTGTTACTCCCTGGTTCAAGTTCTTGTGGGAAACTTACCGAACTGTTCTGGAGATTCTGCGAAACAACTCCAAGCTTGAGTCACTATATGCAGTATGTCTCTATGCAGTATCTGTTACTGTTGAAGGTCCTTGAAAATGTGTATGACTGTCACTGTCATCCAAACTGCTTACTTTTATTTTTGGTCTTTTTTTCTCTTTTCCTCAGGTTTGGGTTTCCTCTTTGCCATGCTTCCTTGTAGGTTGCTGTCATGTTGTCAGATCTGAAATATTCTAACCTATTTTATCAGGTCATCTGTCAATTCTTTTCAGGTTGATGTAAATCACAAATACGGAGAAATTCTCAGTACTTATGTATATTTCTTTATCTGCTTTTATGTTGGCCTGTGTTTAGAGAAGCCCACACCCTGATGCTCTGAAATATATTCCTGTAGTCGTATGCTGGGATCACAAGGTGGTTGCATCCCTTTGAGCTTTTGTAGATCATTAGGGTTGGGGCCAAATGTCCAAGTTGTCTAATAAGAGAGATTCGCTGTAATTCTGCAGAGTCTACTTACTCTTGTAAGTCAAAGTTGGTAATGACCAGTTTGTTTTGACAGATGACAGCTCATAAGGCATTCCAGTTTTGCTTGCAATACAAGCGAACTACTGAATTTCGGCGGCTTTGCGAAATTCTTCGCAATCACTTGACAAACCTTAATAAGTATAGAGACCAGAGGGATAGACCTGATCTGACTCAACCAGAGAGCTTGCAGCTGTACCTTGAAACCAGAGTTGAGCAACTCAAGATTGCCACAGAGCTGGAGCTATGGCAGGTGAAACTTTCTTTGGGATGTTTGATATAGCCTCTACTGGGACACTTATCAAATTGCAAATGCCTGAAGAAGCATAAAATGTCTGTTGGGCTGTGCTCAAAAGTATCAAGAGATATGTACTGCTTGTTCAGAATCTCTGTGCAATGAATAATTATCTGGTGTGTGAGCTGCAGGAGGCATTTCGTTCAATTGAGGATATTCATGGGCTGATGTCAATGGTGAAAAAGACTCCCAAACCACAGATGATGGCCATCTACTATGCAAAGTTGACCAAGATATTCTGGGTCTCAGACAGTCACCTTTATCATGCCTATGCTTGGTACAAACTTTACAATCTGCAGAAAAGCTACAACAAGAACCTCACAGCAAAAGATTTACAGTTGATGGCTTCATCAGTGTTATTGGCAACCCTTGCAGTTACACCTTATGATCGCAAGCATGGTGCTCACCATTTTGAACTTGAGATGGAGAAAGACAGGAATATCCGGATGGCCAATCTTTTGGGGTTCACTCTTGACCCAAAGAAGGACTCTAGGGAAATTGTAAGTGCTTATTTTTGCAAATATACCCATGCAGGTTTCTATGCTTTCTCAAAACAGATCACTTTGGATTTGAACTCTTTGTATTTTCTTTTTTTCATAAAGTCTTTTTGTGCAGGGAAATATACCTAATTATTTGATTGGTGTTTTTTGCTATGCGATGCTTGTGGTAATATTAAGGTTTTTCACACTTCATGTCTGTATAAGATTCTATCAATATAAGATTCAGTATCTGAATTGGTATTGATTGTGTGGTCTATTTAGCTAAGTTTCCATTTACTGTTGGTCTTGTGGCAGAAACTCAGTATGTTGGTTAATGTTTGACATTAACCTGTACCCATTGTAGGGAACTGATGAAGTAAGTGGAGATGTCATGGTAGCGTCAATACTATACATGATGCTTTTGAATGTCCCTGAATGCATAGAGACTGTTGCTGTTGTTCAAACTTCTCCTCAATTTTGTTTTAGTGGTCTTGTTTTCTCTTTTCTTTAGTGTTGGGGTTTGTCTTTCTCATGATTGCTGATTGGTGGTTGTTGTCTTGTCAGATTTGAAGTATTCATAACCTTGTTACTGTGTCATCTCTCAATTCTTTTCACATTGACTTAAAAGTATTATTATTGAGAATATCTCAGTACTTTTGAATATATCCATTTGCTAATTTCTATCTCTTCACATATGAGTTCAAGTTTTTGATATGTCAATTTAAGTCTAGTGCTTGTCTCATTCTTATGACAGAAACTCAGTATGTTGCTTCATGTCTGTCATTGACATCTACCCACAGATGAGACTCAATGAAGTCAGTGGGTATGTTATGGTAGCTGGTCACAACCATGTATTTGACCATAGATGTTGCTGTTCAAGGTCACTCTGAATGTCCTGGACTGTAACTATTGTTCGTGCCAATCCACAGTTTTTTCTTTGCTTTTCAATTTTGGTGTCTCCTCTCTTTCCCATTTGCTGATTTATTGTTGAATCTGAAATTTCTCTAACCTTTTTATTGGGTTATCTCTGTTCTTTCAGATTGCCTCAAGTTGTTAGTGTGGAGAAGTTTCAATACTGATGGATATGTGTATAGCAGCATATGTTGGCTTGTCTCTGATTCTCTTTTCTTGCTAATGTTTGCAGTTGTCAAGGGCAGCACTACTCTCAGAGCTTGTAAGTAACTTTTTACCAGTTTTTTACTGTCTATAGCTCAGTTCATTGACCTGAAGATTTTCCTGAGTACATTTGAAAGTGAAAATCCTTTGAATGTGTGGCTTCAGTTATCGACAAAATCTGAGAGTCTGACAAGTAGCTTGTGCAGTTGTCATGCAATCCACTTTTTTTAAAAATTCAACAGAAGAATGTCTACATTGATGTTCTGCTTCTCAGATTTATATGCTCAGCCTAAATTGTGAACTTAAACTGACTTCCACATGAGACTGCAGTTTATTTGAGATGGGATAAGTTTGCCAACATCAACTAGAGTTGGCTGTACTCCTCACAAAGATTGTTCAATTCTTTGTTGATTTCTGGGATCTGAGCCTTTTTCTCATGTGGTGTGTCTTGGCATGCAGGTTGGAAAGGGTGTGCTGACTTATGTCTGTCAGGAAGTAAAGGATCTGTATAATTTGGTTGAGAATGAGTTCCACCCACTTGACCTTGCTGCGAAGATTCAGCCCCATTTGTCAAAGCTTTCAAAGCTCAGTGATAAGCTGTCATCTGCATCACCAGTTCCAGAAGTGCAGCTGGAGCAGTATGTCCCTGCTTTGGAAAGGCTTACCACCCTCAGAGTACTTCAGCAGGTAATACTCCATCCTGCAATGATTTATTGCATGCTGAGTCACAATTATGATTGCGATTTCCTGTCCTCTTTCATGTGATCTTAATGGTGGTTTGAGCTCAGGGAATTGAACATCTGTGTCATTTCTTGTTATTTTGTGTTAATGTATATTTTCATGGACAAGTTTGAGCTTTTTACTTGTTTTTGGGGAGAGGATGTTTCTCTGGATGTGTGAATGTCCTTGCACACAGAAGCTTGTCTTTCCCTTTGACAAACATTTGTGGCTCTGGTGTGCAGGTGTCTCAAGTGTATCAGACAATGAGAATTTCCAACTTGACGCACATGATCAGCTTCTTCGACTTCTCCACAGTAGAAATGGTTGCAGTTGATGCAGTAAAATACAACTTTGTTCAAGTCAAAATTGATCATCTCAAAGGAGTTGTCAGTTTTGGTAGTCAGGTAATTATTACCAGCTGCTTGTCAAATGCTATTATGTCTATAGTTGTTTCAACCACCAAAGTGATCGAATAGATTTCAAGCAGTTGTTGCTAACAAGCTCAACTTTGTGCTTAGTTTGCCAGTCGTCTTAATTCAAATCCTTGGCCATCTAAATGTATTCATTTGGTCTGCCAGGATTTAGAGTCTGAGAAGATAAAGAATCATCTTACCATCCTTGCCAAGCGCTTCAACAAGGCTATTGGTATGATTCAACCCCCTGCAATTGAGAGACCCTCCAGGCAGATTCAGCCTTTCTCTGAGCTTCAGGTCATTGTTGAGAAAGAGCATAAGAAGCTGTTGGCACGCAAGGTCCTCATTGAGAGGAGAAAGGAAGAACAGGAACGGCAAATGCTTGAAATGGTGGGTTGAAAGTTTTTACTCTACTATTGCATATGTTTCCAGTGCTTTCACTTTAGGTGATGCAAGTTTTCATCTCCATTTTTCTTCCACATGTCTTAGAAACCTCAACCATCCATTATGGGTGAGCTGATTGTGTGGTGTGGATGAAGGAAAGGGAAGAGGAGTCAAAGAGATTGAAGCAGCAGCGCCTGACAGAAGAGGCTGAGGCCAAGAGACTTGCGAATGAATCAGCCAGACGAGAGGAGGCTAGGATTCGTAAGGAGATTGAAGAGAAGGAGCTTGAGGAAGCAAGGGCTCTGCTTGCAGAAGCTGAGAAGAGGAAGGGAAAAAAAGGAAAAAAGGCTGCAGGAGACGGGGTGAGTTTTTTTTGCATATTGCTTCGTCTCTGATAGATACTGAAGTGTTTATGGCTTTGGCATGTGTGGAATGACTGATGTCAATTTACAACTTTTTTACAATCTGAAACTGCAGGAGGTGACAAAATTGACTAAGCAAAGCCTTATGGAGGAGGCACTCAGTGAGCAGATGAAAGAACGGGCAGAAATGGAGCGCAAGTTGCACAAGCTCTCCAAGACCATGGATCACTTGGAACGTGCCAAGCGGGAGGAAGAGAGACCACTGATTGAAGAAGCTCATCGGAAACGACTGCAAGATGATGAGAAGTTTTACAAAGAACAGCAGGAGGTAATGTTCCAGTTGCAGTTGGCACTCAGGGCAGTCTACATTTCTATTTATGAACTGTTGGAAAGCTAGGCTGACATGATATATCTCAATTGTGTCTGCAGCAAGCAATTGAGCAGAGTCAGAAGCAGCATGAAACTGATTTGGTGGAGAAGAACAGGCTCATCCATATGCTTGAGGATAAGGTGTGCTTCATGTGCTTTATGTAGTATTTGTTTGATTGATTGGAAGAACTGCGTCTTCCGGTGTTCACCTATCATTATCCAAATTGCTGAAATTAGATAATTATCTATCTCTAACTGACTATTTGTTGTGTCTGTATTTTGTGAGAGCAGAATGTTTTCCAGCAGCAAGTAGTCAGCCGACGTGAAGGGGAATTTGAGAGGCTCAAACGGTTGCGTGAGGAAAGACTCGCAGAGGAACGTTCATTGAGATCACAGGAACGTGAAGTAAGACGCAAGAAGGAATACTATAGAAGACAAGAGGAAGCTCGTTTGCTCAAGATTCGTGAGGAAGAAGAGGCGAGGAGGCTAGAAGGTTCTGTCTTCATTTCCCCAGAGATAACTTTTTAGTCTTGGTCTTTCTTGATGAGCAGTTTGCAATCCTTGTTGAGGTGAAAAAAGTATATTTTGTGCAGAAACTTACTGGTGGTAGAGGCAATTTAATAATCAGATGTCCAGGGGCTCTCTATCTCTCTGCAAATTTAGTTGTGATCATGTGGCTGGCTGATGAAGTGGCTATTGGATTGTTCTGGCTCCAGAGGAGGAACGGAAACGTAAACAAGAGGCTGACAGGCTGGCCAAGCTGGAGGAAATTGCTGCAAAACAGCGACAGCGGGAGATTGAGGCTGAGGAGAGGGAGAAGCGTGAAAGAGAAGCATTACGATCAAAGATTGAGGACAAGCCTGGCAAATTCATCCCACCTTCACTTCGCAAGAGACTGGAGACAGAAGAACCCAGGCGTAGTAGTATGGAATTTTCAGATAACTGGAATGACCATCGGGAGGCCCATCCACCAGTGGAGGAACGTCGACCTCTACTATTTGCAAGCCGTGCACAAGCTCCTAGCCATGAATCTGAGCGTGGACCACAGGTGGAAACTGACAGTGCTCCTCTGCCTCCTCCAAACAGGTATCAACCTCCTCGAAGCCGTGAGCCACCAGAGGTCCCAAATGCAAGACCAGGAGCTTATGAACCTCCACGAGGAGGGTCCCGTGACACCTATGCTCCTCCACGTGGAGGTGCAAGGTATGGTGGAGGTGGTTATAGTGATGGACCACCACCTCGCCCTGCACGTCCCTTACATGGGAGCAGACTTTCAGAGGATCGCTGGGGCTCTGGAGGTGGGAGTGCAGGTGGGTCTGATCGTGAACGCAGTACCCGTGACAATGAGCGACCAGACATTTGGAGGCGAGGTTCCAGTCAAGATGTGCCTCCACGGCAGCCTGAAGAACAGGCTTCTTAATTCAGGCTGTGCCCAGTCTTTGTGTATCTAGCTTCCTCACCATCAGTGTTTTGTGCACATAGCTGGGTGAAAAGTGATTTGAGTGTAGATGCGTGTTTGGCCATCTGGAGGGCATCACACTGATGAAACAGCCTCCTTAGTGAAATTTATCAACCACTTCCATTACTGCGATCATAGTTTTCGTGCTCTTTCCTGAGGTGATTTTGTAGCCGAGAGACTGTCAATTGCAATAAAAGATTTCTGAAAAGCCATATGCTATCATTCCACAGTACTGCTCCTAAGTTTCATGCGAGTGTTTATGTGTGCTCCCAAGATTAGGTCATCCTTGGGGTTGAATAATAGCTTTAGCAAGTAAGCAGCTTTTGCTCATTGCATGCATGGAAAACCATCAATAACTGAAGTGCTTTTCTGCTCAATTTGATATGTACAGGACTTATACACCCTGAATTCAATTGTGGCAGTGCCTTTCTTCGTGTGTTCCTGTTCTTCAGCCTCACAGCTTCTAACTGGGCTTGAGCATCCTCAGCTATGGCATGTCTTGAAACTGAATGATGGATTGGGTTCTCTTTCCTGTGGCAACCAATGCTTGAAGTTTGCACTGTATATTATTGGCCAAGATTTGAGCTGGTTCTGCTCTCAGAACATCTGAGTCTAGATGGGACCCATCCCATGCTGCCATGGGAACAAGGGATATCAACATTGAAGTTGAAGTGAGCTTGCAATGCCTTTTTCCCTGCTTTGTTCTCTGCTATCACCACTTTGTGATTGCCATGTAAGGAGTATCCCTCTGTGTCCACCTTTGTGGCAGAGATTGTAAATCTAGTACCTGATTCTTATCGAAGCCTGAATTTCCTTATTCAGGGTTCTGCCTGCTCAGAAGTGTGAAGATCTTGATGTGGGTTTTTGATGATCTCCAATCTGGTATGTTTGTGCACTTCATTTTGATTTGCATTTTGCAGTGAAGTTTTCTGCAATGTCTAGATTTCATCCTCAACATTACAACACTACATAGCCCAATAGCCACACAACATCTGAAAATTTCTCAATCTGAGTTCTGTTTTTCTGTATGTCTTTGTGGGAATTTCTCAATCTAAGTTTTCTTTCTGCACATCTTGATGCTGAAAAGCAAATTGTATCAAACCACTTTCTCTTTCCTTTCCTGAATTTACAAGGAGTGGAAAGCATGTGGCATAGGTGGTGTCTGGTGTGCAAGGATGCAGGGAGAGCAAGCTCAGTTGTTGGCTGGATGCTTAAATCCTCTCCACACTTGGTGTCACAAATGGATTAAGAATCTCTTCCACTCCATATTATGGGCATTTTATAATGGAGAACAGGGCTTCATAGTGGATTCTGCTAGGTAAGCTAATCAGGGCAATCCTGACAGGATTGCTAATTATGTAATCTTACAAGACTGAATGGGCTGGGCTTGCAGATTATGTAGGGCTGAGTAGTCTGGGCTATTCCATGCCAAAAAAACCTTCTAGAAAGGCAGAATAAGAAACAATTGATCTTAAGTTCCATATTTATTTAATTGTTGTTCTTTTTTTCACCCTGGCTTCTATCCCCACTCCATTTGTAATTCCCAATTGTGGAATGACATTAAAGTTATCTGCAAAGACAGTAAACACCCTGAGTTTCATTGAAGTTAGGATGAGAGTCAAAATACACAATGAGAGAGGAAACACAAATTTCCTTCTCAACCCAAATGATTTCAATTCCCTTGTCTTCTGTGCTTTGTTTGCATTTACATGTTTACCTAAGGGTCTATCTAAATGATTTGAGTTTTGTGTTTTGCTTGCGTTTACATGTTTATCTAAGGCTCTACTTATGTTATGGGATACTTAAAGGAGGACTTAGGGTTAAATAAAGCCTATTTAAGAGGTTAACTAAGAATTATCTACGAGGTTAGCTAAGGATATTTTAGAGATACCTAGGGATTACTTAGGATTTTTTTGGAGATACCTATGGATTATTGAGGTTGTCTAGAAAATTTTTAAAGGATATCTAGGAGTTATTTAGGAGGTCACCTATGGACTATTTAGGGAGACATTTATGGACTTACTTAGGTTATGATATATGTAAGACTTATTTGAAAGGTTACATAGAGCCTACCCAAAGGGTTACCTTGGGGTGATCAAAAGCTTACATAAAGGGTTACGTAATTTTTAAGTAGCCTCCTAGCTTATTTAGGTAGGCTCTCCAAATAATTGTTATGTATCGCTTAACCTAGGAAATATTTTGTTTGTTTTTTTTTTTTTGCTTTGCAATCTTTTTTATTACCTACTATTTTCAACTTTTCATTATTTTCTATTAAATGTTGTGTGTAAGTGTGTGTGTTGAATTTTTTTTTCTACTCACTTTTCTTTCCCTACCTATCCTTTTTTTTCCCAGTTTTTTTTCCACTTCTTACTTATCTTCAATTTTTATTTATTTATATCTTCATTCTACCCCTTCCTCCCTCAACCTTATCCATTCAACAAACCTCCATTACCTGCACCTTGTACACTCTTGAAAGGAGTTCTGACAATGCTTCTATCCCAAGTTTGGGAGGGAGCCAATAAGGACTCCTTTGATGATGAAACCCTACCAATCTAAAATAACAAGGGGTGTGTCACACTGTGGGCTTGCCATTTCCGTTAAAAAGTATCTTAATAAGGCCAAAGAAGAATTATGCAAATATTTCACCATGCAAAAACATAATTGTCTAAAAAGTCCTCTAAAAGAAACCAAAATCCTTCAAGATACCGCAACCCTATAACTAATCTCAAGCTTCAACACAAGCCAAAATATCATCTTTCAAAAATCCTTGTATAAAAATATACCTACTACATAAGGGGTCAAAATCCATTAAGCTACTATACTCTATAATTAATCTAAACACAATATCCTTGCCTTGGTAGTAGGCAAGGCCAATAAACCAAAGCACCCCAAAAAAGGAGGCACTCCTTTCCTTTTTTGAATAGCTGCACCTTCAGTTTTGGAAGTTGAAGGTTGTTCAGTTACATAGTGGAAAGATGCCCTGAAAAGAACAAGTGGCAACACAGAGAAAGACATGAGATAAGTGCAACACTAGGTTTAGGGTTAGTGCAAAATGGAGGGCCAAGATCTTGCCCCAACATTATCTTCACCAAGTTTCTATACACCCAAGTTTATGGCCCTCCATTAGCCTCGCCAAAAATGGCAAAGAACAACATGTAGGCAAAAATATTAACATTTCTTGCAGCCAATGACATAAGGCAGCATGCACCCATTTGTCAAGTTTTTTTTTCCTTTCAGGAAAGGGTAGGGGTGTTGGAATTTTATTGTTCGGAAGGTGTTCCCATCAAGCTCTCAATGGGCTCTCAAAACTTTTATCAAGTTCCCAAATTGTTCCCCACTATGTTCACATTAGCTCCTCACTTACCTCATATCCTTTGCCCTAAGTTTCTATTCTTTGTAACCTATGTAACAAACAAGGAGATTACAATATATTTATTTATGGACTTTCCAAAGATAGACTTTTAAAACTCTATTTTATTCTTTTGTGATAGGCCAATCAAAGATGTTCATAACCAAAAAAAAAAAAAACTTTGAGGGCCCCACGACTAATTAATATGAGTCACAGTTTGTGCCCTGCCCCCCCCTCCCCCAACTTTAGCCGGGGCCAAAAATGGTGACAAATAGTCTTGTAAATAAAAAGTTCCATGTAAATGAGGAAGCTCACGAGGAGTCCATGTTTCTTCTTTGGGGGGGGGGGGAGGCGGAATGGATTCTTTCCACCTTGTTCTCAATGTGTTCCCATCATGATCTCATAAGATTCTCATTAAGTTTGAAAAGGGTTCCCCAAGTTCCCAAATTGTCCCTCAAGACGTTCCCAATAGCACCTCAGATTTATCCCATGTGGTGATTTGCACAAAGTTCAACTCTTATGCCAATGAATATGGCTCCTTTGGAAATTAAAAAAATTAAAATCAATTGTGAGCGCTCTCATGAATATGAATCAGAATGTTAGGTAACGACCCGTTGCCCTTACAAGCCCAAAATGTGCATAAGAGTCCGGGAAGTCAAAGTACTCCCTGCAATAATACATATGCAGGTACAAACGTGGGTACTTACCGTAGTACCTTTCCAGGTTGGGCACTGAGGTGTTGATTAATTATTTTCATTTTCAATTCTTAATTCAGTTGTTAAAGTTTGAATTCTGAGAATTTCAGCACTATGTTTAAAATTTATTATTACCAACGGCTTATATAATAGAGATTTACTGCTTTTTTGGTTAGGTGGTTCAGTAACTAACTACTGAAAGTTAGATCCAGTACAGGGATCAAATTTGGTTAGCTGCATAAATTTTTAAAATTTTCGTCATAACTAACTATTAATATCCAAAAAATTCGACTAATTAGAAAACTATTTAATTTATTTCGAACCTGAAAAGGCACTGCGGTATTCTGTATCATATTAATCCAACCTTTTTTTGCAATGAGCCAATTTGATTGGCCTATTGCAAAAAAAACTTGAAGCTACAGATGCCTCCCAAAATAGAAGATTCTACTAAAGATAGAGTGCCTTGCCCTTTGGCCCACCTATATAGGTGAGAACCTTTTTTTTGCAATGAGCCAATTTGATTGGCCCGTTGCAAAAAACCCTGAAACTACAGGTGCCTCCCAAAATAGAAGATTCTACGAAAGATAGAGTGCCTTGTCCTTTGGCCCACCTATATAGGTGAGAAGGTGAGGACTTTGGGCAAA
>Ga0116230_10004267_pt1 | contig 14028 bp, 13 predicted proteins | sample S1TSphfallax_3_FD_88678 | JGI IMG/M metagenome (GOLD analysis project Ga0116230, IMG submission 88678) | Host-associated microbial communities from peat moss isolated from Minnesota, USA - S1T2_Fd - Sphagnum fallax MG | ecosystem: Host-associated > Plants > Peat moss > Unclassified | place...
GGGGTCATCGCGCTTGAGGCCCCTGGCGAGCCGCAGTGTGTCGCATCCGGTCAGGGCGAATTGACCCTCGGGCGCTTTTGACCATAGCGGCGGCTTTTCTCCGGGGTGACGGCCTCAGGGACCATGAGCGATCGCATCTTCAGCGCACGCCCGCGCCAAAGCGCCGTCGCCAAGACGCTGACGTCGCGCGAGCGACCTTAAGCGCGCAGCCCCTCTCGAAACGCGCCTGGGCTGACGCCCGTCCAGCGTTTGAACGCCCGAGAAAACGCGGCGGGTTCGGAGAAGCCCACAAGATAAGCGGTTTCGTTCGCCGAAACCTTTCCCTCGCTCAGGTAGCGCAGCGCCATGGCGTGGCGTAGCTCATCCAGGACCATTTCGAACGTCGTCCCCTCGGCCTTGAGCCTGCGCAAGAGGGTTCGCCGGGTCACGCCCATGCGCGATGCAATAGGCTCCATGCCCGCGTCGCCCGTATGCATCAGGGGAATGAGGAGGCTCTCCACCCGCGCGCGGACCGAATTTGACGCGTGCAAGGTCTTAAGCAGCGTATCCGCACGCTCGCACAGGGTCGTAAACACCTCGCGGTTCGACGGCTCTTGTCTGAGGAGCGGAAAGGCGGGGTCGAGGAGGAGGGCGTTGCGCTCGGCGCCGAAAACCAGCGGCGATTGGAATATGCGCTCATACTCCGCCCGCGCGCTGGGTTCAGGGAAGGTGAAGTGGACGGCGCGGGGAAAGCGCATGGCGCGGAAAGCAAGGTCATCCCTAAAGCTCGCCCGGGTGTTGCACACAAGGCGCGCCAGCTCGGCTTCGATCATGGGCCGACGGGTGTTATAGGCTTCGCTGGCCACGGCCATCCATAAGCCCTCGGTCGAGAGGCTGGCGCTGACGAGGTCGGACGCCTTTCCTTCGTCGACGATGAGGCGGGAGTAGCGGTTGAGCTGGCGGCCGACGTCGGCGGCGGTCTCGGCCACTTCGCAGATCAACCCCACGACGCAGATGTCCTGCATGCGCACGCACTCGCCGAACCGGAGGGCGATGGCGGGATCAGCGCAAATCTCCGCAGCCGCCTGAAACAGCGCCATGTACCGGGCCAGGGGCACGCGGCTGTCGGGCTCGGCTAGGTCTTGGGATGCAAGGCCTGAACGCTGGAGGAGCGTGGAGCGGTCGGCGCCGCGGGCGACGGCGAAAACCAAGAGCGCCTTGGGAAACCCCGCCGCAATCGTAGGCTCAGCCAACCGTTGAGCGCTCCATTCGCCGTGTGTCCCCCACGGTCATGCCTATGGCGTAGGCTGTCAATGAACCGACCGACGCGTCCTCCTAACATGCCTCCATCGCCCTTTGCGATGCGGCCTGGACGGCGCTCCCGCCCAATAAACCGGCCCCCGCGCGGAGTGGATTTGGATTGAGCCCTATCGGGTGAGGGATCAGGTCATGAGCTTTTTCGAACTCACCAGTCGCGACCCCCTGTACGTCAAGGTCGCCGCCGACGCCTTATTGGCCCTGCACATCGGGGGCGGCGGCGTGGGCATGCTCGCCGGCGCCGCAGCCCTTTTGGTCCCCAAAGGCGGACGCTCCCACGCCCTCGCCGGAAAGACCTTCCTCCTCGCCATGCTGATCATGGCGGGCATTGGCGCGGCCTATCCCCTTCTCGCCATTCTCACCCATGCGGCGCCGCTCATCCTTCAGGCCCCTAACGCCATAGCCGGCATCATGACCCTCTACCTCCTGATCACCGCCCAGGCGGCGGTCACGCGACCGGTCAGGGACGAGAGCGCCCTGGAGTACGGCGGGTTGCTCGCCGCCTTCACCGTTGCGGCGGCGGGCGTCGCCTTCATCGTCGTGATCATCAAAAGCCCGCCAGGGACGCTCGGGACCACGCCTCCGCAAGCCTTTTTCGTTTTTGTCCTGGTTGGGCTGATCGCCGGACTTTGTGATCTGAAAGTGATCCTGGTCGGCGGGATTTCTGGGGCGGCGCGTCTTGGACGCCATCTTTGGCGCCTGTGCGTATCCCTCACCATCGCCACAGGATCGTTCTTCCTGGGCCAGGAAAAGGTGTTACCCCATTTCATGCAAGGATCGCCCTGGCTCCTGGCCCCCGTGTTCGCGCCCCTGGCCCTGATGGCCTTTTGGCTGGTGCGCGTCCGCGTCGTCAGGATGAGGGCCGTCCGGCGGGCGAAGGGCGCTGCTCAAGCCCCACGCCTTGGTCCAGGCGCCGCGCCCGTCGGACGGTAAGGCGGCCTTAGGCCGCCTTGGGCGGACTATAGGCGTAGGAGAAGCGCTGGGCGTCGTTCCGGTCGACGCCTTTTAGCTCCACATCGAAGCCCCAAAGTTCGCCCACATAGGCCAGAACCGCCTCAGCGTCCCGCTCCGCCAGGGGAACGTCGTTGTTCAAGTAGTGTGTCAAAATCAGGCGTCGGTCTCCGCGCAGGTCCGCCGAGGTCACCTGGATATTGGGATCGCGCAAACCAGGATCGTACTGGCGGGCCAGGGCTCGACGCACATCCACATAGCCGCGCTCGTCGTGGATGGCGGCGATTTTATATTCGGTTTCGGCGGATCGGTCGGTAAGCTTGAACAGTCGCATCTTCCGCGTGAGCCGGGGGCTGAGGTACTGAGCGATGAAGCTGTCGTCGCGGTAGTTGGCCCAGGCCTCCTTCAGGACCGCCATGGGATCGCCCCGGCCTGCGATTTCGGGCATGCACGCTCGGTCCTCGGCGGTCGGCTCAGTGACGATGCGTTCAAGCTCGCACATCATCTCAAACCCTAAGGCGTAGGGATTGATGCCTGAGTAGCGCGGGTCGTCAAAATCCGGCTGATAGACCACAGCCGTATGGCTCGCCAGAAACTCCAGCATGGCGCCTTCGCTGATCTTCCCAAGATCGAACAGCCGGTTCATGATCTTATAGTGAACGTAGGTGGCGCAGCCCTCGTTCATGACCTTGGTCTGCCGTTGGGGGAAGAAATACTGGGCTATGTTGCGCACAATGCGCAAAAGCTCCCGTTCCCAGTCGCGTAGGCTCGGGGAGAACTTCTCCAGGAAATATAGAAGGTTCTCTTCGGGCAGACCCATGGGGTCGCGGGGCTCTCGGCTGTCTGAGCGGGCGTCCCGCTTCACGGAGGCGGGTAGGGTGCGCCAGAGGTCGCTGTAGGTCTCCTCAGCATGGGCTTGCCGCGCCTCGGCCCGGGTCTTCTCCTCCATCAAACTCGCCCGGGGGCGGCGCCCGTAGCGGTTCACGCCCTGGTCCATGAGAGCGTGGGCGGCGTCTAAGACCCGCTCCACCGCGCTCAGCCCGTGGCGCTCTTCGCACCGCGCCACATAGGCCTTGGCGAAATTCAAATAGTCGAGGATGCCCTCGGCGTCGGTCTGCTCGCGGAACAGATAATTGTTCTTGAAGAAGTGGTTATGGCCGAACGCGGCATGGGCCATGACCAGGGCCTGCATGGTCATGGAGTTCTCCTCCATGATGTAGGAGATGCAGGGATTGGAGTTGATGACGATCTCGTAGGCGAGGCCGGTGTAGCCCTTGCGGTAGAGCTTCTCGTCCCGGGCGAAGCGTTTGCCGAAGGACCAGTGGTGATAGAAGATCGGCATGCCGATGGAGGAGTAGGCGTCGAGCATCTGCTCGGAGCTGATCAGCTCAATTTGGTTGGGGTAGGGGTCCAGCCCCATTTCCCCAACGGCGATCTCCTCGATCGCGTCGTAGGTCCGCTTTAGCGTGTCGAAGGTCCATTCGCCGCTCTCGAACAGTAGTCCGCTCATGGCGTCATGCGCCTTTCTCCGCCTCAGGCGGCCTTGCGCGTTTTTGCGAATAGCTGATGAAACACGGGGAAGACGTCCGCCTTAGAGAAGACGCGCTTCATGGCGAAGTTTGGACGCTTCGCCGGTCCGGTCTCATAGTCCTTCCAAAGGTCGCTGACGTTGAGGGTGGACTGGAAGATTTCCTGGGATCGGCGATCATAGACCTCCACATAGGCGAAGTACTGACATACGGGCAGGATGTCCTCGGTCATGAGCCGGAGGCAGGTCTGACTGTCGCTGGAGTAGTTGTCGCCGTCCGAGGCCTGGGCGCCGTAGATATTCCAGTCCTCGAGGGGATAGCGGTCCTCGATGATCCGCTTCATTTCCGCCAGCGCCGTTGAGACCACCGTTCCTCCCGTCTCTTGGCTGTGGAAGAAGGTCTGCTCGTCCACCTCGCTGGCGACGGAGGTGTGGCGGATGAAGACGATGTCCACGTGCTCGTAGCTGCGCGTGAGGAACATGTGCAGCAGGAGAAAAAAGCGCTTGGCCAAGTCTTTCATGTCCTCGGTCATGGAGCCTGACACATCCATGAGGCAGAACATCACCGCCTGGGCCGAAGGCTTGGGCGTGGGTTCGAAACGATTGAACCTGAGGTCCACAGGATCGATATAGGCGATCCGGCGCGCCCGCGCCGCCCAGACAGCCTTTTGCGCCCGGAGCGCTTCAAGCCGCGCAAGGTCCGCCGCCCTTGGGCTGGCGTCACCTTCAAGGGCTGCGATCTCGGCGTCCAAGGCCTCCCGCTCCGTCGTCCGGGGGCGGCCGAGGGAGATGCGCCGCGCGAGGCTGTTGCGCATGGTGCGCACAAGGTTGAGGTTGGTGGGCGAGCCTGAAGCGCTGTGTCCGGTCCGATGAAATTTCATCGTGGCCATGTCTTTCAGCTGCGTCTTGGCGAGATCGGGAAGTTCAAGCTCCTCGAAGAGAATGTTGAGGTATTCCTCCGGGCTGATGGTGAAGCGGAAGTCGTCTTCACCCTCGCCGTCGGCGGAGGCTTCCGATCCGCGCCCTCCGCCCTGAGACTTGGGCTTTGGCAGGCGGTCGCCGGCGATGAACTCCTTGTTGCCGGGCAGGACCTGATCCCGGTCGCCGCCGTTCGAGGCAAGACGAAACCGCGGCTCAGCGATCCGTTTCATGGGGATGCTGATGACCTTTTCGCCCTCCGCCTCCCCAAGGGGCCGGTCGCGGATGGAGCGAACCACCGCTTCCTTGATGGTCTCCTTGGCGAGGCGGATGAAACGCTGCCGGTTGGGCAGGCTCTTGCCGCTGGGATTGAGCCGTCGGTCGATGACGTTCATGCCCATGGGCTGCTATCCCGCCTTGTCCACACGCATGTACCACTCCACTAGGCGCCGGGTCTGCCGAGCGGTGTAGCCGCGGCCGACCATGCGCTCGACGAAGTCGTTGTGCTTCTTCTCCGTCTCCCGGTCGCCCTTGGTGGCGAAGCTGATCACCGGCAGAAGATCCTCCACCTGAGTGAACATGCGTTTTTCGATCACCTCCCGGATCTTCTCATAGGAGGTCCAGGAGGGGTTCTTGCCGCCCTGAGCCGCCCGGGCGCGCAGGGCGAATTTCACCACTTCGTTACGGAAGTCCTTGGGGTTGGCGATGCCGGCGGGCTTTTCAATCTTGGAGAGCTCTTGGTCGAGCATCTTGCGGTCGAAAAGCTCACCTGTGTCGGCGTCCTTGAAGTCCTGATCCTCAACCCAGGCGTCAGCGTAAGCCACATAGCGGTCGAACAGGTTCTGGCCGTAGTCGCCGTAGCTCTCGAGGTAGGCTTTCTGAATCTCGTTGCCGATGAACTCCGCATAACGGGGGGAGAGCTCGCCTTTGATGAACTCCAAGTAGCGCTTCTCCACAGCCTCGGGGTACTGCGCCCGGCGGATGGACTGCTCGAGCACGTACATGAGGTGCACCGGATCAGCCGCCACCTCTTCATTGTCGAAGTTGAAGGTCTCAGCGAGGATCTTGAAGGCGAACCGGGTGGACACCCCGTTCATCCCCTCGTCCATGCCAGCCATATCCTTATATTCCTGGATGGATTTGGCCTTGGGATCCACGTCCTTCAGGTTCTCGCCATTGTAGACGCGCATCTTGGAGAAAAGGTTTGAGTTCTCATGCTCCTTCAGGCGTGAGAGCACGCAAAACTGGGAAAGCATGTCGAGGGTGGCCGGCGCGCAGTGGGCGCTTGAGAGGTCGCTGGACTGAAGCAGCTTCTTATAGATGGCCGCCTCCTCCTGCGTGCGCAGGCAGTAGGGCACGTTGACCACGCAGATCCGGTCAATGAGGGCTTCATTGTTCTTGTTATTCTTAAAGCTCTGCCATTCGCTCTCGTTGGAGTGGGCGAGGACCACGCCCTGGAAGGGAATGGCGCCGACGCTCTCAGTGCCCACATAATTGCCCTCCTGGGTGGCCGTCAGGAGGGGATGGAGGATCTTGATGGGCGCCTTGAACATCTCCACGAATTCCAACAGCCCCTGGGTCGTCAGGTTCAGACCGCCGCTGTAGGAGTAGGCGTCAGGGTCGCTCTGCCCGAAAAATTCAAGCTTCCGGATGTCCACCTTGCCCACAAGGGAGGAGATGTCCTGGTTGTTGTCGTCGCCCGGCTCGGTCTTGGCCACACAGATCTGGTTGAGCTTGGAGGGAGTCAGGCGCACCACGGTGAACTTGGATATGTCCCCATCGAACTCGCCCATGCGCTTTACCGCCCAAGGCGACATAAGCCCGGTGAGATAGCGGCGCGGAATGCCATAGCGCTCGGTGAGGAGGGGCCCGATCCGTTCGGGGTCAAACAGACCCAGGGGCGATTCGAACACGGGGCTGATTTGGTCGCCCGCCTTCAGGACGTAGATGGGCAAGCGCTCCATCAGCGTCTTCAGGCGCTCCGCCAGGGAGGATTTGCCGCCGCCGACGGGACCTAAGAGGTAGAGGATCTGCTTTCGCTCCTCGAGCCCTTGGGCGGCGTGCTTGAAGAAGCCCACGATGCGCTCGATGGTCTCCTCCATGCCGTAGAAGTCGGCGAAGGTGGGGTAGCGCTTGATTGACCGGTTCATGAAAATGCGGCCCAGGCGCGGATCAAGGGAGGTGTCTATGACCTCCGGCTCGCCGATGGCGGCGATCATCCGCTCCGCCGCGCTGGCGTAGGTTGTGGGCGTGTCGCGGCACAAGGCTAAATAATCCCGAAGCGACAACTCGGTTTGCTTGCGGCTCTCGTAGAAAGTCGAGCACAGGTCGAACACGTCTTGCTGTTGAGTCATCCTAGTCCTTCGATCTGCCGAACGGCTAATTGAGGTCAATGGAGGGCGCGCACTACCACGCAGCACCGTCCATCGCGGATGTGGGAGAAGATCGAGCCACACAAGTTTGCATCTGCATGATCTGCAAACGCGAATGGGTTTGGACGACTTAAGTCGCCGAGCACCCTGCCTCAGTTATGACAAACACAAAGGTACGCCAGGCCTGTATCTTGTGCTAGCGTAAATTTTCCCCCTAAGCTCTGGAGACGCCAGCGTAATACTTGGAACTTTAGTCGGTCTTTTGAGTTACTCCAAGATGGGCATGGACAGCGAGTCGCGCAATCACCCTTGCGCGTTCTGAGGCGGCCGTGAAGCCGTTGACGCCTTCTTGGGCATGTGTCTCGTCGCCGCAGACAGGCGTGCGGATTCACGAGGCTTTCGGACGATATTCGCCAGCGGACGCGCAATGGCGCTTAGGGCTGGCTTTCGCCTTCGGCCTCAAGGCTCTGAAAAGTAAAGGCGCAGCATAGCGATTCGGTTCCGCTGTCCACGGAACATCAGCCCTTGATCGCCCCTGGCCTCGCGGCCTAGCTGAGGGGCCGGACCGCGGCGCGGCCAGATCAACAGGCCTGCGCCCTGACACTTGGGCGCAGGCGGCTAAGGGGCGGGCGGGAGGGACGCAATGGCGCGAGGGTGGATGATTGGGGTGCTTGTGGAGACCCCGGGCGAACCTCAGCCCACGCGTCATTTCTATGCGGTCGTGAAGGCGGACCGAGCCCGGGCCGAGTGGGCCGCCGCCGACCTCGCCCTCGGCGTCGGCGCCATCGCCTCCAGCCCCTTTGGCGGCATGGAGCCGGTGGAGGCGCTGGAGGCCCTCAGCGACGGGGCCGTGGCCCTCCTCGGCCTCGGGGAGGGCGGGATGAAGGCGCTGGGGACGGACTGGCCGAGACGCTGGCTTTCGAGAAGCCCGGCGACGGAGGAGTCCTAAGGGGCGGCCGCCTGCGAGGGGCGGAAGAGGGCGGCTTAGGAGGCGCGACGCTGTCGCAGGCGGTCGACCATGCCTTCGGGGCTGGCGATCTCAATCAGTTCGCATTCCGGCCAGTCGCTGAGGAGCTGCCGGCCATAGGCCACCGCGTCTGCGTCGCTCTCAAGGGTCTTAACCCTGGAGATCGTCTGCCCGGGCGGGGACACGATGTGGAATGTATAGGCCGTCATGATGATTGCGTTCTGATCCTGCGCGATCCGACGAGGTCGCGCGCCCCCCGCCCGACTGGGTATCACTTTGCACCATGATGGTCACGCCGGGCTCTTGTCGAGCTGAAATGTCAGCCCGAGCAAACTTCCCTCGCCGACGCTGCCCGATTGGGCGGCCGTAGGGCCGTGTGAAAGCATGAGCCCCACGCTTTCGACGCGCGCGTCACACGGGCCGAGCCGGGCGCCCGTGGGGGGAAATAGCAGATTAAAGTGATAATCAATCGCATTTTTATTGCGTTTGAGAATTGCTCGCATATAACCCGGCCATGGTTTGGTCTTGCTCACGCGTCGGCCGACGCGCCCGGTCCGAGGGGGCGTTTGCTCGTCTAAGCGCTGTTTTCATTAGTCTTTGCATCTTATCGCCGTCCGCGGTCATCGCGGCGCCCCCCCCCTTGTCCGCGCCCTCTTCGGCGCCTGGGGCGGACGGCGTCCCGCCGACCGACTTCAACACATTTATCGGCGGCCTGCAGAGAAGCGACTTCCTCCTGGGCGATCTCTTCGGCGTCAGAACCGTCCTCAGCCGGTTTGGAGCCTCCCTTGCCGTGCAGGAGACCAGCGAGGGTCTCGGCAACGCCACGGGCGGGGCGAGGCGGGCGGCGGAGTACGACGGTCTGACCCAGATCATCGGTCAGGTGGACACCCAAAGGGCCTTCGGCTGGTACGGCGGCCTTTTCAACGTCAGCGCCCTGCAGACCCACGGACGCAATCTCAGCGCTGAGAGCCTCCTGACGCTTCAGACCTCCAGCGGCATCGAAGCGGACCGATCCACACGCCTCTGGGAGCTTTGGTACGATCAGAAGCTCCTGCCTGAGGACAGGCTGGACGTGCGTATCGGCCAGCAGAGCGCCGATCAGGAGTTTCTGGTCACCCTTAATGGCGCCTATTTCCTCAACACCATGTTCGGCTGGCCCCTGGTCCCGTCGGCGGATCTGCCGGGGGGAGGGCCGGCCTATCCCCTGTCGGCTCTCGGGGTGCGGCTGCGGTACCGGCCCATCAATCCCGTCACTGTCCTCATCGGGGTCTTCAACGGCAGCCCCGCGCCCCGGCCGGGCGGCGATGCCCAGAAAACCAATCCCTCAGGCGTGAGCTTTCCCACCAACGGCGGAACCCTAGCCTTCATCGAGGCCCAATATAGCGCCCCCGCCATTGGAGCCATGGTCTACCCGGGGACCGGGGCGCCCCTCGGGCGGACCTATAAGGTCGGCGCCTACCTCGACACCGAAGCCGTGGGGGATCTTAGGATCGATACGGCCGGCGGTCTTTTGGCCTCGCCCTCGAGCACAGGCATCCCCCTCAAGCGCCGGGGCGACTACGCCCTCTACGCCGTGGCCGACCAGATGATCTGGCGTCAGGCCGACTATCCCAATCGCAGCGTCAGCGTTTTCGCCCGCGTCGTGGACGCGCCCCTGGCCGACCGAAACCTGGTGGATTTCAGCCTCAACGCGGGGGTGGTCTATCACGACCCTATGGCCAACCGTCCGGACGACACCCTCGGCCTCGCCATCGGCTACGGGCACGTGAGCCGACAACAGGCGCTTTACGATCGGGACGTGGCGCTCCTGGCGCCGCCCGGCAGCGCCCTGGCGCTCACGCCCATGCAGACCAGCGAGACCTTTGTGGAGGCCACCTATCAGTACCAAGCCCGTCCCTGGTGGCAGGTCCAGCCAGACCTGCAGGTGATCATCAATCCCAGCGGCGGGATCCTCAATCCCGATGCGCCGACCCAAAAGGTGGGAACCGAAGTGGTCCTCGGCGTGCGAACCAACATTCTTTTCTGACCCTAAGGCAAGTCCATGCATGCGCACCCTCGCCTGATCTCAATAGCCGCCGTCGGCGCGGTCCTCGCCCTCCTTGCAGGCCTTGGCGCAGCCGGGTCCGCTCTGGCTGCGCCGCTGGGATTTCTGGAGACGGTCCACCGGCACGTCACCCTTACCTCCACCGTCACTGACGCGGGAGACCTCAATCCCTATGCCGTGGTGGTGGCGCCCGTCTCCGCGGGCAAGGTGGAGGAGGGCGACGTCCTGGTTGACAACTTCAACAACATCTCAAACCTCCAAGGCACGGGGACGAGCATTGTCGGCTATCGGCCCTCGAGCCGTAAAACCTACCTGTTCGCCTCCATTCCCCCCTCCACGGCGTGCCCCGGCGGGATCGGCCTTACAGCGGCCATGACCATGCTCAAGACCGGCTGGATCATCGTCGGCAGCGCGCCAAGTCGAGATGGGACCACCGCCACCAAGGGCGACGGCTGCCTGATGGTCCTGGATCCGCAAGGCGTGGTCGTCGCGGTCTGGTCGGGGGCGGACATCAACGATCCCTGGGGCGACATAGCGGTGGACGATCGTGGCGACAGCGCCACCCTTTTCGTCAGCATGGCCGGATTTGATCTGCCCTCACCCAAGGTCCTGGACCCCGCCACCCACATGCCCGTGGTCCTGCATAAGGCCGACGTCCTGCGTCTTGAGCTCTCCATTCCCCGGGGTCAGCCGCCCGTCGTGGTGAAAAAGACCGTGGTGGCGGACGGCTTCGCCCAAAGGGCGGACCTCGATAATTTTCTTCTCGGACCGACGGGTCTGGCCCTTACCGCGGATGGAACGCTCTACGTCACCGATGGGGTCGACAACGTCATCACCGCCGTCGCCGACGCCCTGACCCGCCCCTCAAGCGCAGGGACGGGGCGTCCCATCGTCAAGGACGGCCTCTTGAGCTGGCCCCTCTCCATGACCCTCACCCCCGAGGGCCACCTTCTCGTGTGCAATGGAAAGGACGGGCGTCTTGTGGAGGTGGATCCCATCCAGAGCCGCCAGATTTACGCCCAATGGATCAACACCGATCAGGCCCAATCGCCCCCCGGCAATGGAGATCTCTTCGGGATCGCCATGACCCCGGACAAGAGTGGATTTTACTACGTCATGGACGATGTCAACGCCCTCATGAGGGCCGGGCGATGAGGGACCCAAAGGATGGCGGCGCCTCCCGTAGGGGGTTCCTCGCCGCAGCCCTCGGCGTCGCCGGAGCGGCGGGCGCAGGGGGAGGGGCTGCGGCGGATCCCAGCCGAGGCCCTGCGCCCGGACCCCGCGGCCCCGCCTTCTATGGACGACACCAGGCGGGGATCACCGCTCCTATTCAGCGCCACGCCTATTTCGCCGCCCTCGACGTCACGGCGGAGGATCGCGCGTCGCTTTTGACGCTTTTCACCCGGTGGACCGAGGCGGGCGCGGTCCTCGCAGACGGACGCCCCTTGCCTGATCCGGCGTCGGACCTCTTGGCGGTCCCGGCGGACACGGGCGAAACGGTTGGTCTGGCCCACAGCGCCGTCCTCCTCACCTTTGGCTTCGGGCCGGGCCTGTTCCTCAAGGCCGGCGTCGACCGGTTCGGCCTTGCGCGACATCGCCCAGAGGCCCTGGCGGATCTTCCTCGCTTTGTGGGCGATCAGCTTGTTCCCGAACGCACCGGGGGAGACCTCTGCATCCTCGCCGAAGGAGACGATCCCCAAGCCACCTTCCACGCCGTGCGCCAGCTCGCCCGCCTCGCCGACGGCGTCGCCCGCATCCGCTGGGTGCAGGCCGGCTTCACCCCGGGCTATGATCCGCGCGTGACGCCGCGCAATCTCATGGGGTTCAAGGACGGCACCATGAACCCAGCCCCTGAGGACCGGGCGGCGATGGATAGGCATGTTTGGGTGGGCGAGGAGGGCGGCGCCTGGATGCGCGGCGGATCTTATCTGGTGGTCAGGCCCATCCGCATCGCCCTCGAGCACTGGGACCGCATGAAGCTCGGGTTCCAGGAGCAGACCGTCGGCCGGCGCAAGGCTTCGGGCGCCCCCCTCGGGGCTGATCGCGAGGACGCGCCCTTGCCGCTTTCCGCCACCAACGCCGATGGCGAATTCGTCATCCCCGAGAACGCCCACGTCCGCCTCGCCGCGCCCGAGACCAACGACGGCGCCCAAATCCTCCGTCGCTCCTATAGCTACGACAACGGGGTGGGATTTGTGGCCGAGCGCTGGCCGCCCTGGCGCCAGGGTATGGAGTTTGACGCGGGCCTGCTGTTCATGTGCTACCAGCGCGACCCGCGGACGGGCTTCTCCAAGCTGTTCGACAAGATGGCCAAGTTCGACATGATGAACCAGTTCGTCACCCATGTTGGCGGGGGGGTGTTCGCCTGCCCGCCCGGCGCCGAACCGGGCCGCCCCATTGCTGAGGCCCTCATGGCCGCCGCCTAGCTCCGGGGCGGCGGGGCGCCTATATGCACCCCATGGCGAAAGTGAAGGTTTGGTACGACGCGGACTGCCCCCTGTGCCGGCGTGAGATCAGCGCCATGCGCCGCCTCGACGGGCGAGGGGCGATCGAGTTCATCGCCATCGGCGCGGGGACGGGAGCCTGTCCCCTCGACCCGAGAGAGCTCCTCGCCGCCTTCCATGCCGAAGAGGACGGACGGCTTCTGAAAGGCGCCGCCGCCTTCGCCGCCATGTGGCGCGCCATCCCTCTCTTGCGCCCCCTCGGTCTGGCTGCCCGCTCGCCGACGGTCCTTAGGGGTCTTGAAGCCCTCTATCAGATGTTCTTGCGCGTGCGGCCGCGCCTTCAGGGCCTCGCCCGGCGCCTCGAGGGCGGAGCGCGGCCGGCGTGAGCGTGACCAGAGAGCCCGTCGGGCCCGGACAGGAGAGCGTCTGGGACTATCCGCGTCCGCCCCGAGCCGAGGCGACCCGTCGCCATCTCCTGATCCGTCACCGCGGGGCAACCTTGGCCGAGAGCGACGCCCCCGTGAGGACCTTGGAGACCAGCCATCCGCCGAGCTGGTATGTGGCCCCAGCGGACGTTGATCAGACGCGCCTTCGCCCCTCCGCCCGAACCTCCTTTTGCGAGTGGAAGGGCCATGCGGTCTATTTCGACGTGGTGCTGGACGGGGAGGTTTTGAAGGAGGTCGCCTGGTCCTACCCGGATCCGTCGCCGGCCTTCGCCCTCCTCAAGGGCCGTCTGGCCTTTTACGCCGCGCCCTTTGAGCTCTGTTCCCTCGACGGCGAAAAAGTTGCGCCCCAGCCGGGCGGATTTTACGGCGGCTGGATCACCAAGGACCTCGCCGGCCCCTTCAAGGGGATCCCCGGGAGCCGGTTCTGGTGAGCCAGGGCGTCTTGTTTGAACCCGGCGCGGGCGACGGGGCGGCCTTTTCACGGTTTACGCCCACGCGCGCCGAAGGTCTTCGCCGCCTCGCAGCCTTCGCTCCACGCGCGGGGCGCTACTACGCCGACCACCGCAACTTTGATCCCGGCCCGGGGCGACGGGTGGGGGTTTCAGGTCTTTCCCCCTATATCCGCCGCCGCCTGGTCGTCGAGGGCGAGGCGGCGGCGGCGGCCTTGACCCGGCATGGGGCGCGGGGCGCGGAGAAGTTCGTTCAGGAAGTGCTCTGGCGAACCTATTGGAAGGGGTGGCTGGAGCAGCGTCCTTCGGTGCACCGCGCGTATCGCGAAGCGGTTCGGAGGGATCGGGACGGCCTGTCCGGAGGCGGCCTGAGGGCCCTGGAGGCGGCCGAGGGCGGACGGACGGGTCTTGAGGGGTTCGACGACTGGGCCCTTGAGCTTGTGGAAACCGGCTATCTGCACAACCACGCCCGCATGTGGTTCGCCTCCATCTGGATCTTCACCCTTAAGCTGCCCTGGACCTTGGGCGCGGCCTTCTTTGAGCGTCATCTCCTTGATGGCGACCCGGCGTCCAACACCCTGTCCTGGAGATGGGTCGCAGGCCTGCAGACCCC
>Ga0116230_10004268_pt1 | contig 14026 bp, 13 predicted proteins | sample S1TSphfallax_3_FD_88678 | JGI IMG/M metagenome (GOLD analysis project Ga0116230, IMG submission 88678) | Host-associated microbial communities from peat moss isolated from Minnesota, USA - S1T2_Fd - Sphagnum fallax MG | ecosystem: Host-associated > Plants > Peat moss > Unclassified | place...
TTCTTAAAATGAGGTACAGATACTCGTTGATGACAATGTAAATATTTGTCAAATACATTTACATGACCATGTGTAAATGTTTTGGGGCGTGTAAGTGTATATATTATATATCTTTAATGACCATGCCTTCTTACAAATTCATATTAATTAGTTGTGGGTGCATCCCAAAACTCAATTTTTGTGTGTGTAATGGATCACTTTGATTGGCCCTTCACAAAAAATGTGGTATTTTGATACTCCCCAAACATTTACATTGTTTACCACTATGTGACTATGGTGATGCTATTTCAAGGAATATTTTGAATGCCCATTTTGCTCCACCTCATTGTTTGAGTATAACTTTTTTTAAAAACTTTGTTCATCACTACTTTTGGCCTAAGCTTTTACAAGAGTGGAGGTACTTTTTGTAATGTATATTAATTAATTAAATTAGTTGTTGTGGTGAATCACAAAGCACAAATGTTTTAATGGGTTTTCTTTTCTTTTTGCAATGCACCATTTGATTGGCCTATCACCAAAAGCATTATGAAATCCCCCCTCCCCCCTTCCCCAAGTAGAAATCACATTTTTCATATTATTTTACACTTACATTGTTTTACATGGTCACATAAAACCATATAAATGTATTTGATTTTACACTTACATGTCTCATGTTCTACATTTATGTAAATGGATATTAGACACTTACATAGTGTAAATACATTTTATTATAGATCTACATTTAAACTTAGTGTAAATCTTAAACCATTTACACACACAACATTAGTTTAAACCATGGAACTACCTAAGCCATGGATGTGCCTTAGCTCTTAGATTGGAAGGTACCAAGACAGTTTTGAAGACGACCTCTGCAACAAAATGAAATTTCAAACCATGGATGGTCTGAGCATGTAAGACATTATTATGACATGATTTGCATATCCATAGAAAGTTATGCCTAAATCATAGAGCCCTAGCATGTAAATACAGATTATACCATGCTAATTTTTTTGGCATAAAAGATTATGCCTAGACCATGCAAGCCCTAGCAAGGCTAGCATATAATGGCTTATCATGACATGTTTTTTTTTTGGTGATATGTTATTGCCTAAACTGATCAGCTCTAGCATGTTATAACGTATTATGCCATAGATTTGTTTTTCATAAAAAGTTATTCATAAATTGTAAAGTACTTGAAGAAAATTTTAAGTGTGTTTTTCTAACCAAACCTTATATCATGAATATCCCCTCTAGAAATGAGGAGGCATGTTAGATATTAAACCTTTTCCTTATGAGTGGGAGAGATCTTACACCTATAAGATTTCCTTAGAAATGAGAAGGATCTTAAACCTATTTACTCCTATAGATGCTTCCCCATCCTAGACCTTGTGATCTACATATCTTTAGTATCATGTTAACCTTTGCCTAGTGCTATACAATGAGTAAAGCCCATAGGTGGGAAACATCCCAAAATGTGGAACTAGATTCAACTATATCCTTGTCTTAGGCCCCACCTTTAGAGCACTAATTATGACCTCATCCTAGGCCCTTCAAACTGGGAATGTCCCCAATTTGGGGCTCTACCCATACACATACAACCCTAATTAATTGAGATCAATATCCAACAAGGGGTTCACACGCACGCCCCCCCCACCCCCCCCCAATGAGCTCTGTTTGAGCGTCAATGCAACACACTAAACGGAGTTGCTTTGTTCTATTGTAGGATCTAACTAGTTTGATTATGGTTCTAGTTTTAAAAAAATAGAATTTATTTTTAACAATTGTCAAAAATTAGATAATAACAAGTGTCATGAATTGCCACGTTGGTGCCTACAACTACCATTCTTTACACACCTCACAAATGACAAAGACCACCTTAATGACATATGATTTCCAAAAAAAAAAAAGATTCACTTTCAACACAAAAAATCCAAGCCCAAACACAATTTTCACAAAACTACAAAAATACATAAACACAAAAAGAAAGAGAAAAAAGAGCAAGGTGTTGATATATTGTGATGTGTGGTGCAGCCCTAGAAAATTTTGAGCCCCATTCACAAAATAACTAAAACATGTTTACATTGAAATTAGTTGTTTATTAATGGACAACTAAATCAAATTAATTAGGTGAACTCGGCATACTTCTAAACTAATCATGACTGAACTGAGTAGCGGGCATAACACACTTGACATAAGAATGTTTACTTTTTCCTCAGGGCTAGGGAGTTCAAAATTGCTATGCTACATCAAAATATTCAAATCATTTTTATTTTATTTTATTTGTTTAGGCAAAACAACCAAAAACAAACCCAAAATTTTACTTTCTTTTTTTCGTTTTGGCAGAACAAGCAGAACTGAACTGAACCATTTTGCTCACATCGTAAAAAGACAAGCAAGCCTGGACAGAGATCCTTGGGGGGCTGTTTCACCGCATTCATCGTCTTCTGCGACTGTTTTCTTCGCTTTCTTTTCACCCTCTCCCCTCAGCACCACTAAGCACTGCCCGTCTTCCCATTCGTATCCCCATTCCCACGCCGCACTCTCTAGCAATTGAGCGTTTCCTTGCGCTTCGGTTATGATTGTCCTCTTTTCGACTACGACGATAACAAGAAGGACAAGGAGTCGAGAGACAGACGCAGAGAAAGAGAAAAAAAAATACGAGAGAGAGAGAGAGAGAGAGAGAGAGAGAGAGCTTGTCCGGTCTGTCGTTGCAAACAGTTCAAGACAGGTAGTAACGGAGACGGACGTACACGTAGGGGAAGAGAATGAGGCTTGCAATCACTTGCAGCTACAGTTGCTGCTCTTGACAAGAAGAAGAAGAAGAAGAAGAAGAAGAGGACAAGGAGTAACTGTAGGATATGGAAGAAGGTTGGGGCTGTGGTTTGTTGGAGGTAGTTAGGAAGAGACAGAAAAGAGATCCAGTATAATGAGTCAGAGGTAGCTGACTGAGATGGGGAGATGACATGAGCAGACGAGTCTGTTGTTGCTGTGGCTGGCGTCATCGTTGCTGTCAACGTCGGCAGACGGTGGCGGCGGAGAAAATGTTTTTCAAGCGGCGATGCATCGGCGGTGGCAGCAAGCAGGTGGAGAGCGTGGAAGAGATTTCCGAGTGTATGTCTGTTTTGGATCTGCCGGAGCTCGCTTTGGAAGGCATTCTTGTGCGCTTGCCGGCTGCGTCGCTGGTGCATATGGCAGTTGTTTGCCAGGACTTGAGGAAGCGATGTCGCAACGACCATCTGTGGCAGCACTTGTTCCATCAGAAGTGGGCACGCATTGCTGGCCCCTCGGGGTTCCGCGAGTGGCAGCAGCACTTGACGACATCATCGCAGCAAGCGGATGTAGGAGCGGTGGACCGGAGTTTGCGCTTGTGGGGATGGCCGCTCTCTTGTTTGTGGCCTTTCTCCTGGCTGAATCTCCAAGGACAGCAGCCTGTAACAAGCCCTCCTCCCAATTCTCTCATGGCCTGGTACTGGGCGCTGGAGAGCGGCACGTTCTGGTTCCCTGCCCAAGTCTACAACCGTGAGGTCCGTATTCATTTCTCATCTGTATCTTCACAATGGTATCATTCTGCTCTGGAAAGGCAACATATCACTTTCAGAAAAATAAAAGTGAGATGATGATGATGATGATGGCATATCAGCTGTTCACAAGCAGACTGCTTGGAATACATAATCTGCTTCATCACCAAAATGCTTCAGAACAAGGGAAAAAGATATTTTCTTGCATCCTGGGCTTGTAGACTTAAGCTGATCCAATTTGTCTCCTGAAGATGCAGTTGTTCTTGGAGGTGGAGCTGCTGCTGATACATTGGTGTAGATTATTTTTGATGACTCTTGTAACACTCTCCACACATGTCAAGTTTTTTTTTTCCCTGACAATTGTCAAGTCAAATTGGATGGATTTCTGTAGCAGAATGGGCATGTGAGGTTTATGTTGTCTTGCTATTGCAGAATTGAGCTATGACCGCCATTCAGACTCCTTCTGTGCCAGGTAATAATCTCCCACTTGAAACCTTTCAATCAAGTCAAATCTGAAAGTTTTCTTCTCTGTCTCAGATGCAAAACTTCTGTAACACTTCTATACTGTAGCAACTCATAAGAGTGAGAAGTGTGCAGATATCCCCCACATGGTCCATGGACAATAGTGGTGGAGGAGGGAGTGCATTGGGAGATATTGCGATCCCCTCCCCTTGACACACCTGCACATGATCTCTATCTGTCTGATTGCCTTGACAAACTACAGCCTGGTGATCATGTTGAAGTACAATGGCGCAGGAACAAGGACTTCCCATATGGTAACCTTCATTTCAACATTTTTTGCAGCCATATGATTGCACTTGGCAATGTTAGTATTAGTGACAAAGTTGTCCATGTCCAGGAGTCTCAACATGCCTTCAAATTGCCGCTTTCAGCCATGCTTTGCATCCATGCTAGGCAATGGAGGCCCCATTTCTGCATTCTGTTTTTATTTAGTCCTTCAAGGGCTTCTTCATCCTAGTTGGAGAGGTTTTTAAACCCAATTTTATCCTCCAAGAAGACCATGCTCTTAAAGTTCTTGTGTCTTGTTTCTCCTTTTCCTTCCTCTTTTCTTTTGGCTTTTTCTTTATCTTTCTCTTCTGTTTTTTGTTCCTTGTTCTTGGTTTTTTAACGTCTTCTCCTTCTCTTTCAGGCTTTGTTGAGCTAGCCATCATGGTTGTGTCATCCCATTACTGTGGTTTTGTGACAGAAACTCAATATGCTGGTTAATTTTTGACATTGACTACCCACTGCTGGGAGCTGACAAAGTCAGTTGGGATGTTAAGATACCTGGTCACTACCATGGATATTGTTGTCTTTAGGGTTTGGTTCTCTTCTTCTCCTGGTTGCTGTATATTGTGAGATCTGAAATCTCTAGAACCTTAAATAGGGTCATCTCTGAATTCTAGTCATGTGGACTTAAATCGCAAGTGTGGAGAAATTCTCATTTGTTATGCAGATATTTAGTTAGGCCTCCTGAGACCCTGTTTTCAAAAGAAGACAAACATTGTTCTGACTTGAGGCAGGTTGAATGTATGGCAGGGTGGTGGTATGGGGTGGTGGGCCATGTTGAGACATGTAGTTGGGAGAGTCACCACTGCTTCTGCTATCTCAATGGTTTGTCTTCCCTGCTCATGGTCCTCAGATAAATGCATAAAAGGTGACTAATTTAGGAGAACATACCCTCATTTATGATTGTTGTCCTGTAGCACTACTGTTAAGCTTGACTGACCCCTGAAGCAGCACAATCTGGGCCTTCCTGTCCTTTCTTGCAGCCTTGTCCATCCTCATATATACTAGGCTTTTTTATCGAATTGTGCCGGAAAAGGCCCTTTCCATGATATAAAGTAATGCAGTTGCCAGAGAGGAGGGGTGTGGCAGGAAGCCTGCAGGTTACTGCAGAGGGAGAGGGGAATATTCCTACAAAACAGAGTGTAATGTCTGAGGTGTTGAGGTGGGACATGGTGATTCCATCAATATTATGGGAGCATTGGAGAGGAGAGCCTTGGTGTCACATAAACAAGAGGTATTATGGAATTGTTTTGAGTCATAATGTTTTTAGTGCAAACAGCACATACCACAACAGCCAAGATTGAGTACCATCTACAATTTTACCCCAGTTTGGATGATGAAGAGAACTGGAGGCATAACACTGTGTGCACTGGCTGTGTCTGATCGTGAACTAATTCACAGAATCTGTTTGATATGCTCATATCAAATCTATATCCCATACTAGTTAGGGTTTGTACAACTTTTAACAAAACACTGACTTCCATATTGATCAAGCAAGAGGTTCCACCAAACTGTGTAAAACTCTTCTGGAAAAGCAAAACAACCTAGAAAATTCCACCATCACAGTGTACTGTAAGTTTTGATGCACAAAGCTCCACCTTGAATTTATGTGCAATTTTTTTTGCTTGGGGCAGTATGGATTGGATTCATGCATAAGAAGATTTGGTTTGTTAACCAGTGAGAAACACCTTCCCACCTCGAGCAACTCCGGTTGATTTCTTGATTGCAAGTTGGAAGTCAGCAAGCTCATAAGTCTCACCCACAAGAGGTACAATGATCTTGGCTTCGATGAGCTTCGAAACTTTGTCAATGTACTCTTCGGATCTCTCAGCAATTGAATTGTCAAGAACCCATGTGGCTACACGAACACCTCTGAATAAATCTCCCACTCCTATGGTTGCATCCCAGCCTCCCATCACTGAATAGATGAACACTTGACCTCCATCTCTCACACTCGCAGTGACTTGTTTTGTGAGTGTGCCAGCCACAGCGTCAAGAGCTCCGTATGCGAGTTTCCCCCCCGTGATTTCTTTCACTCTTGTTGCTACGTCCTCATTATCCGTGGAGATAACTTCATCTGCACCTAGTGCCTTCAACTCCTCCTTCTGTTCTGCACGCCGTACAATGTTGATGGTTTTGATGCCCCAATGTTTTGCAAGCTGTATCAATTGCCGGCCAAGCACGGAGCCCGCTGCAGTTTGCAAGACGTACTCACCTTTCGGAACCTTGAGATCGGTCAGAATGCCATACACTGTCCATGGGTTGACGACAAATTGAGCTGCCGCTTCATCTGAAATTGAGTTTGGTACTGGCCATACAAGCTCCTGTTTGAGAGAAACATATTGCTGCCATGACCCCTCCCCTTTCTGACGATCACGAAAGACAAATGGCACCACTCTTTGCCCTTTCGCCACTGTTGTCACTCCGTCCCCTACCTGCCACAATTCCAGAGCAACGATGATACATACGCACACACACACATAAACTGAAAAAAGAGCAAGGATACTTCCCAACAAAATTGCACGAAGCGGAAGAAAAAAGGGATGCTTGCTTTACTTCGTGGACAATTCCAAATCCTTCGGAGCCTGGAATGCGCATCTCGTTTGAACTGATTAAAAACAGATCAGCGGGATTGACGGGGCGTAGAGTAATGCGAACAACGACATGACCAGGCTCTGCTTTCGGCACAGGCTTCGTGACCAATGCCAATCCCGCAAAAGGATCCTCGGCATCAAAGTTCTGCTGCTCAACTGCTCTATTACTCATCTTGTTATCTGTGGGTGAAGGAAGAAACCTCAAATTCTGTACTGAACAATCCCGCAGGCTGCTGATCACCCAAATCAAAGTCCCCTAATAGCTTCCACCTCAAGAGAATAGAGCTCCAAAAAACTACAGAAGCACTAGAACAGACTTCCTTGGCGACATCAATTCCACACCAGAATTTCACTCTACTATATTATAACCGGTCAGGCAATACCACAAGGTGCTCCAATTCGAGTTGCAACAGCGTAGGACGAAATTGGCTGGGTTCTTCTGCGGCGTCGTCAGCGACGTTTGGAATCTGAAGCCTATGTGTAAGCTTTAAATACAACAATTGCAACCCTTTTCAGTGAACAATAAGTACTCGTGCATGGAGACTCCAGATAGAATGAACCAGGTCGGAAGAATTCTAGGAACTTATGTGGTCGTGTCAGGTACGAAGGCAATGGTGCGTGTTGTTATATATTAGCCAAAATCTTCTACGACTCAGTCCAAGATGTTCGATGACGAGGATGCACAGCTGCAAAATGGTGCCCATGCCAATAAGCTTCTGGCACCCACAAGCATTTCTGTAGCTTTTTCCTCGAGGCTTTCGACGATATTTATTTCTAAGGAAAAATCTGAAGTTGTTTCTGAGCCCATGGGAGCCTTCGTGGGGATTTTCTTTTGGTAAGTACCTAGAGATTTACCACGGAAGCATCCGTCTAGTGACTCAGCCAAGTTTTTTTTTAATAGGGCAAGGGTCTAGGTTTACGGTAGAGGGCAAACCCTACGTAAACCCTAAACCCTTAGGTGAAGCGCCCCATCTTTTTAAACCTAAAGGTGTTTCTTTTGGCGCATCTTTTCAGTGGAAAGAAGCCATAAAATGACACGTACATTTTTCTATTCATCGTTTTTTTCCATCGCTTTAGGTTAAACCATAGCTGTTTATTGAGGTGATCTTCTTGCCTTTTTTTTTTCTTCTTCTTTCTGGTGTGCATTTCTCGTAGTAGCTGTTGTCGGCTGTTCATTGCATTGTTTTTAGTTTGTTGTTCTTATGTTTTTTCTTTTTAGTGCTCACTTTTTGCAGCAGTTGATGTTGGCTTTTCATTGCATTGTTTTCATTTTTTTATTCTTGCATTCCTTCTTTTCACTCCGCACTTGCTGTAGTAGATGTTGCCAACTCTTCATTGCATTCTTTCATTTTGGTGTTCTTGTGATCCTTTTCTTTAGTGCGCACTTCTCACAACAGTTAATGTTGACTTTTCTTTGCATTCTTTTCATTTTGCTACTTTTGATTTCCTTCTCTTTAGTGCACACTTCATGCATTTTTTTGTTATCGAATCTTCATTGCATTTATTTTGACAATCAACTTCTCTTCTTTAGTGGCTACACTTGTATTTCATAGCATTTCAATTCTGCATGTTGCTATGAGTATCTCCTCTTCTTCAACTTGTTTTAAAATTTTTTTTCATTCATATCTTATTTAATTCTTTTGTTGTTTGTTGTTTGATTGTGCAGGTTTCTTTTTCTACGTATCTTCATGATGATTTCTTTCTATATAGTTTTTATTTGCAATTGGTGATATTTGCCAACTTAGGGGACTTCATTGACTAGGTATTTCATGACATAAAAACCACATCCATTGAAATTCTAGTGCTACAACTACATATACTCTTAGGTCTAAAAGCAATGAAAGGCAAACAAGAAGACATGATAGCTAGGGGGATTGTTGGTCTTGAACACCTTGACATAGACCCTTTGTTTCCACTTGCTTCTAGTGATAACACTCTTAAAAGGCATAGAGGAATTCTAGAACACCATGCTTACATACTTAATCACCTAAAGGCCAAAGAAACTAGGCACATGTGCATTTAGATGCCAAGGGAATTAAAAAAAACAAATGTGGGTATGGATTTGTATTTGCAAGTGCATAATACTTTGTGTACCTAAATTGTTGTTTTCATTTAATCTATATTTTCAGTTATTGTTTATGTATTGTTTAGTGGGACTCAATACCATTGCCATAGTCTATTATTGATATGCATGTTACAAAACATTATTTTATGACAAATGTAATTAAATTGCAATGATTGCTCCAAGACACTATTGCAGACATGTTAGTTTCTCAACCCTTATATTCACACCCAATAAATGATCAACCTAGATTCTACATTTTGCTAGAACACATGTTGAGGCACATTCCACTATTGCATGAAGAACAAACATGAGTATGTGGAATGACTTGCTTTTACATATTACTATCAAGTTAAAAAATTTGTATTATAAAAAATCAACTAACACTTGAACAACTGCTAGCATTTCCAAATCAACCCAAATTACCAACATGGGAAGCAACCTTTAGGATCCCATTTTCCCCTAGACTATAACCTTAAATTGCTATCACATAGGTTTTTGCAAATGTAAAAATATAAACATCTATTAAAATGTAGCACAATACACATTGCATTATGTCCACCTATAGAAGTGCATGGTCCCAATATCAATTAAAATGTGAAAAATATTTTTAAACCCATCAAATTTCATCATCTTCAACATTAAACTAAGAGCACATGGTCCAGCTAATGGAAGTTATTGATACCAACATAGAAAACACTATACCACAGTTAATCTGAACAAAATAGAGGTGTTTTAAAAATGAATTGTTCTACCACTATAATTTAATTGTATGATTTAGTTGTTGCTACTACAAACCCATCTCAAACTCCATGTTTTTTATGTCAATTAACTGGTATAAGACACCAACTTCTTACTTCTACCATTTCTGCAAGATGATGATACACTAACAAATTGTGTTGATGCTGATACTCCACCACTGTTTACATCTCCTAGGTCAACAACCCAACCTATGTTTGCAAAATCCAATAGACACAATGTCTCTAATATTGCATTCATTATAATCGACTACATTACAATCACATCATCTCTTGAAAACCAAGTTGGTGTCACCTGCAACTAGCAAAAGATTACAAGATTCAAGAAGGTCAAAACACATAACTAAAAACCAGAAAAGGCATTAGATGTTAGACATAATTAGTCAAAATCAGACATTTATTTTTTATTAAAATTTAAAATCATAATAATCATGGCAAGTTAATCCTTTTTCCTTCATGAATCTTAAGGAACTTAGAGTAAAAATTCATTTGATCTAATTTTAAGTTTTGGTTTTAATTTAGGACATTTGAAAATGTGCATCTGCTGTGTCAAATGGAGCCAATTTTGTAAAGGACTATCAAAAGGACTCATATAATAGAAGAATTCTCATTGAAAAAAATATAGATGATAAGAACATACTAACCACACTCAAAAAACATTCACACTTTTAAAAAATGTGGAATCCTAAAACTTCAAAATTCAAAGAATGTTTCGAAATTGCTTTAGACTTTCAAAGCTTCAAAAGTCCCTTACCACATATAAATGGGTTATAATGTACATGATGTATGAAGAAACATTATAGCTTAAAGTATAACAAAACTAAAAAAATATGAAAATTTAATTTTTGGTGATGATTTAAAATTTTGATCATTTTTCAAAATTAAACATTGAATTTGTAAAGAATTTGCACACTATTAAAAATTCATATTTATTCAGTAATGAATTGTGATTCATTGGGGAACATTTGAATGTTTTTTAAAACAAGTTACAAAAAAATTCATTCAAAAATTCATTTGCATGTAAAAGTTTTTTTGGGAAAAAAAATGTGTAGTCCTTTTCCAAAGTAATCCCTTAGGCTCCTAGTTATAGGTTTCGACCTAGGATGTAAATAATCTTGTATTCAATTATACCAAAAACTTAGTAGGTTGGGTAAGGGTAACTACACTTTAATATTAGTTGCACTGTTGTAGAAAATGTAATCTTAATATTTGGTCATGAATTTCATGACATAAAACCCACACTCCCAATTAGATAGTTGTTGTGGTCCATCACACCACACCCAACTATTTTATGATATTGCTCACCTCCATCAAATGTCCTTGATAATTTACCATGTGTAACAACCCACATTTTTGCAAAAAATCAATGCACATTTACAAATTGGAAGATGTTGGCACTCTTGAGAAGGTCGTAATGCATAAAATGGGAAGCATTCATTACAATGACATTCTAGTGGTTAACATATTATAGAAGGACTAAGACCTTTTGGACGTTGGAAGGCACTTTAAACTTTTTCCTTATGTATAAGGTAGTCTAAAGAAATCCAATGCATTTGTAGACAAGTAACTAGAGGTGTTGTCCAACAACCTAAAGATATCACATCAATTTTTAGTTTCAAATAATCACCTCATATGACAAATTCCATTGCAGATTTGTTGGTCCCACCTTTGTGGCAATGAAATTTACCACTACTATAACTAACATGTGATAATAACCAATGATATTGAACATAACATTTAGTTTTGTGATTCATTTTTTTAAGATGGTATAACCTCTAGTATGTTTTGCCCATGTGAAATGATTGCAATAAGAAAAATAGACAACACAAATATTTGACATTTGGAATATGAAACACAAGTGGAGTTGTTCATGAACCATAATGTTCGTCAATTGGTTGTCTTGAGACACTAGTTTATGGTAGATGTTGTTTTGTTGAACATGTTTTTTGTGGTAGACCTACAACTACTAACAAACACATCTATAAGCTTGAATCTAGTAGTTTTAAACCATTTAATACAAGTTTTCATGAATTATTAATGGTCTACAAAATGAAGCTTTCTTGAACAACCTTAAAAACTATTATTTGAAGATGTGTAAGTATTTACATCTATTTCCAAAACTTGATGAATCTTTGGTTTGAAGTTCATCATCTGTCCCATAATTTATCATAGTGGTGGGGAATGATGTGACTACATTAAGATTATTATCATGAACTAGTGCAATGTTGGAACTTGTCAGCTCAAATAAATGTTTACCTTGGGAAGAGATGTCATTCAAATTCAATATTGGTCTAACAAGGTTGTGTGACGATTGCCCTAGAGACCATAACCCAAGAATAGGGACAATGTCCTCTTAAAACCAGCATGGGTTGTTAATAAGGAACTTCATAAAATGGGTGTTGCATGACTTGGATTATTAACATATGATTGCAAATCAACATGATTGTCATGTTTACAATTCCACATAAGGCTATCACCAAGGGTTGCCCCAACAAACAAATCCAACCCAAAAGTTGGTACACATTTTTTCTTATAGTTGTGTTGGCCATGGGAAGACTAGTCAAAGTGGATGGGTTGGTGCCCAACAAATTCTACATTCTAAAGTTATGTTAACATTTTGGTACCTTCTACATAAGATGGAGCAAGTATGCAAGGTTAGAGTGGGATTTGTGAAACCTATGGATTTTTTTTAATCCAACCTTTAATTATAACATGTTTTGTCATCTCAAAATAAAAAAACATTAAAGAAATTTGATGCACATGTTGTTGTATCATTGTTAATTAAAATTGTGGCAATGGGGACTTTGGGGTTAGCTCATGTGCTTCTTTTATTCAACTAAGCTTCATAGACAATGTTTGAACATGACAATCCATAACGTCTTCCAAGATAGCTTTGCATTTATTTTGCCTATCAAACAAGGCATTATCATTTTGAAGGTTTAGATTTTTTTGGAAAACCCAGTCAACATCAATTTCCTCCTTCACAAGCAAAGCTTCATTGACCACTTGTTTAGAAAATTTTAGTTTAAAGGTGGAACATTTTCAAATTGTGACAAACATTTGTTGGATTGAACTTTTCAAATATAAATGTGTTAATTCTATTGGAAACATTTTAAGTATGGAAAATCTATTAAAGACATTGTTTGCATGAAAGGGAGTGAAAGAAATATTTGGTCCAAGATTTGCTTGTAATCATGCCCAACATTAGTGTTGCACCACATGTCTTCCAACTCCTTTTTCATTCCAAGATTGAATAAGTTTGAAATTACTCTATGAGCAATCTTGGACATGAATAATTAGATCTTTCAATGATTGGATTTTGCAAATATAAATCAAATCCAAGTAGCCCCAAAAAATCTTACTGACATTAAGCAATATTTTCATGTCACTAATGCAATTTGGGAAACCATAAAAAAACCATAGTAAAAAACATCTTGAACTGCTATGGTTAGCTTGAGATAATGTCCTTGTTCATAATAGTAATATAGGCTATTGTGTAGAATTAATCCCTTGTTTGCATGAGTAAGTGGATGTAATCTCCCAAATGTTGATATGTAAAACAATTTGAATGTTTGGACTACGTGCAGGCACTCTATATCTAATGCTAATTGTTGTGATTCTTTTCCATTTTAATAATGATGTTATGCAATTCTACTTTTGTGTGCTACCATGGACATTGAGGACCTCCATCCAAAGGATATCGTTTCAATAGGTGGTACAATGTCACAAACCCCACTTTGACTTCTCCTCATGAACTTTCACCTATTGGTCAATGTTTTTCAATTCATGTAAAACACTATCTATTTTTTTCTTTTCAAGTGATTATGCTGCATTCACCTTATTGCATCATACTCTTTTTTTTGTTGCAAATATTGTAGGTACTTTTGGAGGCATTTCATTTTAGTGAACCTTTGCATGGTGTTCTTTCCACCCCCTCTAGATATCCAAGCATTCATGGATTGTTTAACGACATCTGAAATGTGGGTTGTCCTCTCAATCCCTCCACTAACCTATGGGATGGGCAACAATAAGTAAAAAAAAAGAAGAAAACTACAGCAAACCATAAACCAAAAAAGTTCCAAGAATTGTAAAATACTCATTAGTGGATAAAGATACCATTGACCAAATATTGACACAAACATGTTGTTTAAAATGCCACATGTTTCTAATTTCATTAGAAGTGCCATTGTGTTTTTTGGTTTTTCCAATTGCTTTATGAAGAACCTTCAATTTGATAAACACAAAATTTGAATGTTTTAAAAATGTGTTTAATAGTACCCTATTACTACAAAAAAATTGAGGATAAAATAAATTGTATTATGAAAA
>Ga0116230_10004270_pt1 | contig 14019 bp, 23 predicted proteins | sample S1TSphfallax_3_FD_88678 | JGI IMG/M metagenome (GOLD analysis project Ga0116230, IMG submission 88678) | Host-associated microbial communities from peat moss isolated from Minnesota, USA - S1T2_Fd - Sphagnum fallax MG | ecosystem: Host-associated > Plants > Peat moss > Unclassified | place...
GGAAACCGCGAAGAGAGCGTACAGAACGCTCTTCTTCATCATCTTCATGCTGGGATCACTCCTTATCTCGTCGATGCCTCTTCTTGTCTCCATCGCTGACATCGCCATTCCCTGCACTCTGCTCTCGACATTCACTTGCTGCGAGTCTTGCTTCTCGTTCAGAATCGACTGGTCGAGTTACAGTTTCCGCTCTTCCCTTGTGGATATCCCCTTCGTCTCCCTGGTCCGCTCTGTTGCTGCCATCTGTAAGTGTCTTGCATCCCATTCTGCATTTGTCTGTGCAATCGTTGCTCCTCCCTGGTTTGCTGTCGCTCCGCCCCAGTGCTCTGTTTTGTCGTTTCTTGAACTTTTTGCTTGCTTCATGCTCCAGGTGCTTACTTTGTGTGCGAGATACCGAGCCTCTGCCATGGGCATTACCTAGGTATCACTGTGATATTGGGGATTGCAAGCATGGCGTTCTTGTCAGCCAAAGCTGGCCTCTACAACACCTTTGATACGAGAACAGGGATTTCGCCCGTGGCAGCCGTGGAGGGACAGCACCATTTAGGGTTTCCTTTGCTGCTGATATCCTCATGTGTGTTTGCTCTGGTTCACATTGTGGTGGGATACAAGTCATGGTGTCAAGCCCGCCGCAAGCTTGCTTTCTTCTCAACAGATCCTGAATCGGTTAGTAGTTCATCAAAACACTCTTTTATTTGGCAAGCTCTGAAGGTGTCTGCCTTTCTCTTTCTTTTGTGATATTGAGCACTCAACTCAGACGAGCTTTGTGGGTGCAGGTTTTGGTCTCTAAGATCAGTGGAAACTCATACACAAGAATCCCTCGAGCGGCAACTACTTCCCCTCTTTCCAGGAAATTAGACTTGGAATGCAGTAGTACCTTGGGGGTGAAATATGACATTGGCAAGGATGTCCCTGCTCGGATGCTTGCAGACAAACAGAGCCTCTTTATGGACTGTAAAGGGATTATTTTGCACTACAAAGTCATTGATGGAAGTTTGTATCATGATCTGGATGATAAGACTGCCATGGCTACAGGAATTTATGCATTGAAAAACCTTGTTCCACAATCTCCAATGACATGGAACCCTATGGGTAGAGTCCCAGCCACTGCTGCCTCCCTGCATACTCCGTTGCTCAGCAATTCGTTACCTCAGTTTACCATCTCTTCAAGCCTCAACAGATGGCCAACAATCTTGCAGCAAACAGCAGGTCAAGTGCAGCCCTCTGGAATGTTTGAAAGCTTTGATTTCCTATCTAAAGGGGATTCCAACCTGTCAAATCAGCAATTACTGCATGAGAAGGACACTGGAGTTGTGCTGCTCCATGGATTTGGTGGAGGAGTATTTTCCTGGCGTCATGTTATGGGCTCCATAGCAAGGGAAGTTGGATGTCGTGTTGTGGCTTTTGATCGACCTGGCTGGGGGTTGACCTCACGGCCCCAAAGACTTGAGTGGGAGACTAAAGGGTTTCTGAATCCATATGATCTTCACACACAGGTGGATCTACTCTTTGAATTCTGCCAGGAGTTAGGGTTAAGATCGGTGGTACTTGTGGGCCATGCGGATGGTGGCTTGCTTGCGCTCATGGCTGCTGCCAGGGCTCTGAAGTCCAAAGACTCCATCCAGGTCCGTTGTGCTTCACCCTCTGTGAAATTTGTACACTCACTAGAGATGAAAAGACATGGGCTTGAGTCTCCAATTTTCTTGCTACTGCAGGAATTGACATTGGAATTGTGTGTTGGGATGCAGGTGGAGGTTAAGGGACTGGTATTAGTAGGTGTGAGCTTGTCACAAGAGGTCGTCCCACCTTTTGCAAGGGTACTCTTGCACACGTCACTTGCTCGACACATGCTCCGGCCACTGCTGCGGTCAGAGATTGGGCAAGTAATGACACGCCGTGCATGGCATGATGCTTCCAAGCTCACCTCAGAGACCCTTGATCTATACAAGGTCTGCTTTCTGCCCTGCTGTTGACTTGTTTCTGGAGTGTTGCTGTGCAAATAGATAGCCCACAATCTTCTGCAATAACCACTGATACTGAAGTCCACAATGGGTTTGCAGGGGCCCTTGCATGTGGAAGGGTGGGACAAGGCACTGGCAGAGGTTAGCAAGGCCTCTATGACAAGCGGAGTCTTGTCCAGCACCAGTGCAGCTGAGCTGGTACGGTGTGTGACCAACCTGCCAGTGCTTGTCATTGCCGGTGTCCAGGACCACTTGGTTCCTTTGAAAGCTGCACAATCTCTCACATCTCAGCTACCACTCTCTGTAAGTTGTTCTCTTGCTATACATCTTCATACACACATCTTCTTAAGTGCACAATTTCTTGGCCTTCGACACATAGATGTTGAACTTGATAATGTTTGAGAAATAGAGACTCTGTCATTCAATTGACATTCTCTAACTGTTCTGTTGGCGACTGCAGAGACTGGCAGCAATTCCTGGATGTGGACATCTGCCACATGAGGAGTGTCCAACAGCTTTACTCTCATCTACAATTCCTTTCATATCCCAGTACCTTTATGAACAGATAACAGATAACCTTGTATAACAGGAGCTCTCTCTTGCTCTGATGGTTTCAGGGAGTGATCAAAAGAAGTTGGTCTTACACTCTCTCCAAAGTGTCGAGATGCTCCCCTTGATTTTGTAGCAATTAGTCAGGATCCCAGTGATGTGGCCAAGCGCACAGATGCTCTTTGCACAGCACCATTAGTTTGAGCTACTAAATGGTTCATTGAAGTGGGGAGGAGGGAGGGTTACAATCTTCTCTTGTTGTACCATTCTTGCCAATTTGACTTGGCCATTCTTTCTCTACCTGAAAGCATGGTGCCCATCTGACCAGGGAAAATGCTGGGCAACCAGCTTGTACTTTTATCTCTGTATTCTATTACAGTCAAACCAGTGTGGCTTCAATGGGAGTTGCTCCTATATGATGTCATGCATGTGTGTTCCATATGCACCTCTGTACAACTTCTAGTTATTAGTAAAGAGTCATCTGTGTATTGTGCTTCAGTGCAATTCACAGTTTTTCATGTTGAATTACAAATTGCAGTTGGCAGGAATTTTGCTGCAGTTCTTTATGTATCCGTACTGTTGCCGTTGTCAGTTTGAGATTGTTTGATGTTGCAGCAGCAGCTGTTTAAAAGATAAGGGTGCAGAGAGTAGTTGTGCGTCTGTGGTGTTGCTTCTTCAGATTCAAATGCTGCCACAAATACAAATCTTGCAAAATCCATTTTGTCACCTGCACATGTTTTGTTATCAGCATATACACATGACAGGCTTAACACACTCATTATAATCTTATATGCAAGTCACATAGAAGAAAATAATACACTCTTCTTTGTCATGGTGTTTCTTTTTGGTTTGGCTTTTCTTTGTTTGAAACCAAGTCTCAAGCTCAGAGTTTTACAATCTTCTGCAATGTACCTGATGAACTCTTGTTGTTGTTCCTTCAACTCTTTGCCCAGAAGAAAAAGTTTTCACCTATCTTAGACCTTGCTTGGTGAGGCAGAATTTGGCCTCGTTGTTCCCAGCACCTTGCTTGAGGTTTTGACTACTGCATTTCTCCCATCCCTTATGTGCTGCCTCCTACCCTTCTGGTGGGTCCTGGTGCTGCTTTGCAGGCTTGCTCTGATGTCTTTGCTGGATGTTGTAGTATGAGGAAATATGTATGATGATCAAATGGAGCCAACATCATATGCAGCAGACACAGTTTATTATGTATCATTTCCATGAGAACCTTACACTGAAGTGCAGAGTATGTGTCTCTCAAGAATTGCAACAGCAGCAGTTGAATAGGTGCAGGAATATGCACAGCTTGGATCTGTCACTGATCTTAAGAATGTCTTTTGATTCTTATCCATTGGAGAGAGGCAGAGCCCTATATGCTGGGTGAAGATGGTAGATTCATAAGCAATTTGGATGATGACATGGCCATCATCATCATGCTAACTGGAAGACTATGTAAGCACTATGGAATCACTACTACTCATGAGAGCATTTGCTAACATGGCAGTGCAGGAGCGGAGAGGAGAAGATGGGGCCTGGTTTGTAATTAGTATTTGGCTAATTTGTTAGCGTCCACCATCCCTGAGGAGAAACCAAGCAACAACAACTACATTGTGTTGAAGACAAACGTGGCTTGTGAGAGCAATAGGAGCAATGACATACATTCAATCAATTGATGTAGAGATTGGCACTGGAGTGGGCAGTGGAGATGGTGCCAAGTTTTGTCAAAACTACTGTTGTTGTTGTTTCGCTGACAAGCTACAACAAGAGGTACATAATGATCGGGCCCACCATCACTAATAAACTCCTGCAATGGCAAGAAAGTTAAGTTATTTATTTATTTAAATATTTTTAGGTTAGTCTTAGGTTTTTTTTTTTCTTATTTTTTGCTTTGGTTTGGTTTGGGTTTTTCTTTTTTTCTTTTTAATAATGTTTAAGGGGACTGCTTAAGTGTTTGCATCCTTGGGTTTATGGGTGTAGCCCTTTTTTGGATGGCTCCCTCTTTGCACCCCCATCGATTTGAAATACCCTTTGTCCTCATTGTTCATGCCTTTACACTTTAGGCAACCTCTCAAGGCATGTCAAAAGTGCTCACCCTCTTGTTAACCATGTTTCCCAAGCTAGCCATGTTGTTATTATGTGCAAGTGCCTTTTTTTCCTATGCTTCTCCTAAGCTCTATTCATTTGACTTCTTGGGGTTAACTTTGAGTTCAATCTAGTTTCATTTTGGGGCTAACTAAGATTCATTTCACATGGCCTTATTTGTTTCATAAGATCCCTCAAGCCATCCAATATTAAGTCAGGCATGTTATTCGCATACCCCTTAACCGAATTATTCAAGACTCGACATACAAATTAGCATGGTTCCTTTTCCTCTCATTGTCACGCTGGTGTTTGCGTTATACTCAAAAAGGTTGTTTAGATCAACAAAAGGTCTTTGCCCGCCTTAGGAGGTTTATGGCAAACAATTGGTCTTCTCTTTAAGAAGAGTCCTTTTGTGCCTCCTTTGCTCCCCATTCTTACTGCTCCTTTTTATTATTATTCATCCATTCATCTTCGCCGATGTTTAACTTTGGGAAGAACTAGTGAATATAATTGTGTTGCTAAAGCTTTTTAGCCCATGATTCCAATTATTTCATCAAAGGACATTATTGTGACCATGTGCCAATTTCACCCCATTCCTTTAAACCATGTCCCTCCACTTATTTTTTACTATTAACCTATGCACACCTTTGTCCTAGATAAGACTTTGTTTGCCCAAGTTTTAACCATTGTTCCTCATTTATCTTCAAGTGGGATATTTGGGATGGTATATGAACATCTATTGGGGTGTTCCATATTAAAAAGACCCATCTTTTGGGTTTTTGGAATTATTCCAAGTTATTGTTATAGTAGCCTGTGGGGATATCCCTAGGTCGGTGGCTTCAATGTTAGGGGTAGGCAGATTGTTGGCAATGTCAAAGAACACTAAAGGTCTTTGTCCTATTATTGTAGGTGAAGTGTTTCTTCAACTTATTAATTGTTCCATTGTCCTACAACTTTGGAGGTTGTTTCAAGAGCACCTATCCCCCATCAATTTGTAGTATCAACCCTTGGAGGTTGTGAAGCCATCCCTTTTCGCATTTGAGCCTTCCTCGACTTACACCCTAATTGGATTGTGATGCATGTTGACGTCAAAAACGCATTTAATAACATTTTTCAAACTATTATTTTTAAATAGTTATGTGATGCAAGGGGGCTTGTGATGAACATTGTCCCCTTCACTATGTTGTTTTATGGTGTTCATTATTTTATTTATTATTAACATGGGTAGCGAATGGAGGGGGTCATCATTATTGAATCATCTTCATGCACGAAGTAGGGGGATCCCCTAGGAGGTCTTTTATTTGCTTTGGCCCATTATCGAGCTCTCCTAAAAACCATTGTGTGAATCCCCAACTACTTCTTTCCGTCCCTAGCTACGATACCCACATCTTGGGCCCTATGAGCGAGATCACCCATGTTTTTGACCAACTTTCGACCCAATTAGCCCTAGTTGGGCTTGGGGTCAAAATGTCAAAGTGCAAGCTTTGGAACCCTTCAAAAATCTTTTTAGACATAGAGATTCTTCAGGGCTACACTTTAATCATAGATGGTTTATGCATTTTGTGTGTGCCAAGGGGTTCTCAGGACTTTGCCATGCATTTTTTGGATGAGGTTTTATCTCAAGACATGGCACATATCGATGATCTTCCTTTCCTAGGAAACGTTCTGGTTGCTTTGGGCATTTTGTTCACATGTATAGCTTGTTGACCTTCTTATTTCACATGGACAATACCTCCTTTTTCTTCCTTCTTGTCTCTTTTGGTTGGTTTTGATGGGAGAGTTATGCAAGTATGTGAGGTTGGTTTATGAAATCATTTGTCTTATAGTCACAAAACATCCTAGTTTTCTAAATGAAATGTAGATGCTTGCAAGGGATGAATTTTCCTTTCTTCTTCAAACTTGTGAACATAGACACAAAGTTAGGACAAGTGCAATTGGGGATCACCCCAATTGTCAATTCATAAGTCACAACCTTCATTCCACCATGAGACTCAAGTGAATAAACACGCCCATATGTAAGATTAGGAACTACCTTCATTTGCAAAATATTAAATGTTAAGTTTTTTCAAATAACCACTTACTGTCATGATCCTTTCTAAGCAAAGCATGATGCACCATTTTGTTATCACATTTTGAAGTGGAATGTCATTTGGATTTGGATTTCCACCTCAAGCCTCCACTTGTGCACGCCTAGGAAGATGAAATCCAGCCTCCTTTAATTATGCCATTTCAATGTGTGTGAGTTTTGTGCAAGTGAAAATTGGCAACACATTTGTAACTTGAGGCTTGGCCTTCACAGAGTTTTAAACATCTCCCAACACACATCGATCCTTATTATCAAGGCAAAACCACATTGTTTTATACCTAGCCTTTTTGTTTATCGTAGGTTTGAACCACCCATAAAACATAGGCATAGGGGTGCAAGAAAAACATTTTGTTATTGTGGCTTCACATTTACACCTTTTTTATTGGATGATTGAACAATACTTGTGAATTTATAATTGTTTGTGCAATATGAAAGACCTTTTGATTGCAAGTGGTTTCAAAATATCCAAGGTTTCATGACCATGGCCATTTAATATTGATGGAATTCCATGTTGTACACGGGAGTTTAAATATTCAGGTGTAAAGTTTTCTTGCACCCTTATGTTAAGATTTAATTATCATGGCATTGGAAAATTCATTTTGTTAAGCTAATGTGAGTCTTGAGGGGAACCAATAATAATGTTGAGTTTTTTTGTGTAATACCCAAATTTCTTTTCACCCTCCAAGTTAATTGATCTACTATGCATAAGACTACTAGATAACCTATAATTGCTTGCACTATTTTTTTGGGTTCCCAAATCTATGTGCAAACATAATTTTATAAGATTTGGTCTTATTCCTTCTAGTGTACCCATCAAAAGCATCATGTAATGAAATTGTTGTTGGAGAGCCCTAATTAGATCATGAGCTATGGCATCAAAAAAGTCATTGCCTTTTTTTCAGATTGTTGTTCCCAAGTGTGGCGAATTGTTTCCAATAAGTTACAAGTAAACATCTTAGCATCCTCTTGAACCATCAAACCTTACACATTTCAAACAAGATCAAATGTTTTCAAGAACATGTATTAATAACATGTTTAATTTTGCATGAACTTGCAAGATTCAATGAAGGGATGGAAATGTAATAGTACCTCTCCAAACAAAATTCCCCTATTAATGAAATTGAAGATGCCAAAAGGACAACCAATGGTTGAACTCTTCAAGGTCATTCCCTGATGCTACCCCAAACAAATGCCACCAAGACCTTACAACCTCACAATTGGCATTTATTTCATCAAGTGTTTTGTAGTTGTTACAAATTTCCATATGTTGTACATGCAAATGTGGCATCCGAATGAGATTATTAATATGGATCCCCATGGATTGAACATAATGGAAAAGACAAGTTCTTTCTTTGTTGTGCAATGGTTGGGAAGGGTCTCCTAATCAGCCAAACACAATGTGAACAACATTATGATTGGCTTGAGCATTATCAGCCATGAACCCCTTAAACTCTAACATCTCAACTTTTTTCTCCTTCATGACTTTATTATGGCCCTCCACATAAGAACTTGAGACTCCAAATCGTCTAATTGCATGTCACATACTACAAATGTCATGACTTTAACATAGTTTAGGTCATAAACATAACATACCATGGTTGTCCAACCCAAAACACATTTACAATGGTTAAACATCAACCATGCTCCCTATGAGTCTCCACCTCAACCCTCACCAATGCTTTTGAAATCACAATGGATTCACAACAATCATTCATTAAAACAAGATCATTGTGTGACCCAAAAGAGGATACATGCCTTGCTCCTAGTGGGTAGCTTGTGCACAACATAGTACATCCTAGCATTGCAGATTGGCATATAAGAAGGTGGATTCTTGCAGTACCTACAAATAATTGTTGAATGTGTAGATGGGATGTGTCCAAGCTGAAAGGGATTGTTTATTGCACCTTCCCAATGAACCTCATTGATTTTTTTAGTTTGCATTTGACATGGGCAATCTTCAACCATGCAAGACAAATGACCAACACAAGTTGCTTGCCTAAATGTCAATGCATAGTCATTTTTTATGTCAGTGGTTTTCATCACACACCAAAGGTGGCCATCATGTTTCCTATCCATACCTTGCATCTATTCTATCATGTTAGTTATAGCATGAAGGGGAGGAAGCTTAAACAAGATGTCTCCATCAAACTTTTGAGGCAAGAAGGTTACTTGAATTTTTTTGAAGGTATTAAAATTGATGTTCCAAATCTCACTTCTACATCTCGAGAATTTTTTCATCTTTCGTAAACAATCAATAACATTACAAGTCTTTAAGTTGAACTCCTTGAAGAATGGCACATGAGTAGTAGAAGGAGGCACATACTGAAATAATTCTATAACATTAAATGACAGTGGGTTGGAAAAACATTGGGAACTTATAAAAGATTTTGCAAAGTTTAGCAAATGTGAAGGACATGGAGAAATTAAAGGATGTACTTGGCTTGGATTGTCCTGAAGCAAAAGAATATAATTAGCTACAACATTGTCTTTTACAAGACCTATAAATAATAGTTGGATTTGGAATCATGACATCTAACATCATCATCCTTTGTATAACCACTAAAGTCAAACACAATTGGAGGATTGTGAGGTTTGACTTTCACTTGTATAACTTTTGGATTATTTATCTTACATGTAACAATTATTAGAATGGTAAATGGAACTACGAAGGCAATGCCACATCCTTGCCATAAAATTTTGTAATTCCCTATAATTTTTTCCAAACTATACAAAAATCAGTTTACATAGGTTGTTGGAAAATGGCATCAACAACCATCCCATTTTTATCATGCAACTTTCCTTCTACCAAAAGTGAACGGGCATGTAATTTGAACCTCACAACAAGCACATGATCAAGAACCTCCATAAAGTTGTTTCACTACTACAAAATGTGGGTGCAATTCATTAGTCCATGTTCACTAGACCAATGAATTCACTATTTCTTCACTAGTCCCCATTCATTACAACCAATGAATTCACTCAAATCTAGTGAAGTCACTTGGCGTACAAGGACACCTTTTGTTGTAGTGTTTGCTTCAATGTCCATAGTCAATGGAATGGAATTTCCAACCAAAGGATGGAAAACAACATAACTCAAACTAAATCTAGCCTTGTTGTAAACGAAGTAACAAAAGTGCATAAAGCATATAGGGTACAAGAATAAACTATGTCGGAACCCAAAGATTGCAATCCCAAATGCTCAATGAAAAAAGAAATAAACTTCCATAATTATTTCTAAATGTTAGTTTTTAGACAAATCAACAAATAAAAAACATAATTGGGCTAGGTGATGCAAGCATTAAAGAAGTAGGAAAAGGTAGCTACAAATTAAATGAAGCAACAATTGTTCAAAGTTGATAACTAGTTTTTTTTTTTTTTTTCCTAAAATACATTTTTTTAGGGTTGTCAAGAAGTCATTAGTGCATTCAATACACTAGGGTGTTCATGCATATTAAATGTTCATCTACACATAATTACAAACCAAAAAGGAACCCAATGTTTGATTCCTAGGTCACAGTTAATTTTTTACAAATTGTTGTTATAAGCATAACGATCACAACTTTCATGCTTTGAAGTGTGACAATTTACTTTATGGATTCCCAATTTTTTGTTTGAAATGTTACATATGAAAATTAATTATAAACTAGCAAAGTTGTTAAAAGGTTTTTGTTTTCATGCGGTTGGCCACCAAAAGTAGGGCTATGAGTCATTTTGACATGGAAATGTAGAAACAAATATATCTATGTGGTTGTATGTAAATATCATATCTCAAAAACTATTTTTAAATTTCCAAAATTGCAAGTTTCATAAATTTAAAACAATGGGAGGAGAGGTTTTTAAAAATTATTTTTTAAAAAAATCAAAATTTTGATTTGGCCGTTGGCCACAATATGGGGGCAAAGAAAAAATATTCAAATTTTAGATTTGGGGAAGAATGTATTAACATGGGAAGGAGAAAAAATTAGATTTGCAAAAGGATGTATTATGGGGGGAAGGAAAAAAAATCAAATTTTAGATTTGGGGAAGGATGGATGTATTATTGGGGGAAAGAAACCAAATTTCAGATTTTGGAAAGGATGTGCTATTGTGGGAAGGGAAAAAAACCAGATTTTAGATTTGGCCAATATGGCCTTTTAAAGGCCTTGGCCTTGGCAAGAATTGCTTGAAAGAAGGTAAATTTTGTTTCCTTTCTTTCTTCTATGGTTATTTTCATATGGACTATGCACTAATGCACATAGGTTTTCCAAGCTTGAAAAACCATGTACGTCAACACATATGGTTTTTAAACTCTCTTCACCTTTGGATTTCCAAGCTTCAAAAACTATGTGTGTCGGCACATATGGTTTTCAAGCTTTTTTCTTTAGATTTTCAAGCTTGAAAACCCATGTGCATCGACATATATGGTTTTCAAGATCTCTTCAACTTTGGATTTCTGAGCTTGAAAACCCATGTGTGTCAATGCATATGGTTTTCAAGCTTTTTTCAACTCTAGATTTCTGAGCTTGAAAACCCATGTGCACTAGCACATATAGTTTTCAAACTCAGCTCAACTTTAGATTTTTTTGCTTGAAAACCCATGTATGCTAATGCATATGGTTTTCAAACTTTATTTAATTTTGGATTTTTGAGCTTTGAAACCATGTGTGCCAGTGCATATGGTTTCAAACTCTATTCAACTCTTGATTTTTGAGCTTTGAAACCTATGTGCTTTAGCGTGTATGCTTTTCAAGCTCTTTTCAACTTTGGATTACCAAGCTTGATTTCAGGATTTGTTTTATCTTACCATTGTTTTTAAGCTTTCCAATGTATTCAATGAATGCAATTGTTGGTTTTTTTATAGGATGATGTTATTACCTCACATTTTTCTAAACCAACAACACCTTTGATTGATGAAATTGATGTTGATAATTGGGTGATTGACGATATTAAAGAACCAAAGGAATTCCAAACCAACCCACCATCTATTGATGTTAAACAAACACGTATTTTTGAAAAGAAACAAGATTTAAATGTTGTTTTCAAGTCCTTCCTCATTGAAGATGACATAATGGAATTTAATGGAAATTCCATTATGTCACATGATTTTCATGCAAGTTGTGAGACTTGCACTAACAAATGATGTCCTCAAGCTTTGAGGGGACTTCTATTCATGCTATCACCCTAGAGCTATAGTTTTTTATGTTTTTTTTGAGGGGATTGATGGGTGCATTGTTGATGTCACCCTAGAGAGGACAAACGGTTGGGATGATCATTGGAAAATTGTTGATGAAGAGTTTGAAGAATTTTTTAAATCCAAACCTTCCTTGCATCATCTAATGGAAAAATTGTTTCATGTGTGAGATGAAATCACATGCTTGAAGCTTGGTTTCCATACATCAATGAGGTCCATGCGAAGAACAAATCAAGGCATGTTCAGGTTACAAGTTGGGTGTTTGATGCAAATATGGAAAACAATGGTGTTTTTTGGTCCATAATGGATGGAGTCGATGCGTGAATTTTTTTTCCCTCTTACATACAAATTATGTTTTCTTTACACAACAACAATTCAACATTCTCATGCTTCTATTTTGTGGTCATATAGGGCATCAAAAAGGGCACATTTGACATCCAAGTTTATGCACCTTGTGTGCAACATCAATATGGTGGTCTTACACCTATAACCGAATGGAAAAATGTGTCAAAGAAGGAGCAATATGATGAATGCATCAAGAAGGTCGGAAAGACTTGGTATAATTTGATTATCCATGCCATGATATAAATTTCATCCAATGTAAAATTATATGCATTTCAATCTTTATTTTATGAATAAAATTTACTAATTATACTCATTCATATATAGTTATGAACTTTCATCTACTTCACATACCCTAAGTTAATCAATATTTCGTTTCCACATGTTAATTATCAACATATTGTTTATCCATGGGTTTTTTTTTTTGGGTGTACATCATGAAATACTTGATGCACAATGCATGGCAAGAGAAGCATACAAACATGATATTAATGGGCCTAGGACTCAAAAGGGTCTTCAAGAGGCCATGTTGCAAGCTGGGTTCAGGGCGAAAAAACAACACAAAAGCTAATTGGTGAAATTGCTCCCTATTGTTGATCCCTCCTTAGGAGATGATTTCCTTACCTAGGTTAAGTTACATTGGTCATGTGTCAAAGCTGGTCATCCATAAGAAAAAGTGGAATGGCTACAAATTTGGAATGGAGACCAAACAATCAAAAATTAATTTTTTTTTCCACTCGGTCCAATAAAATGGGCCAACCTTGGATCCTTTGTTGAGTAGGAATTTTTTTTGGTGGCAAGTACATATTCCTAGATACTTACATCTTTTTGCTTTCAACATTGTGAAAGTGCATTAATGGATGTGTTTTTTGAATTTGCTAACACATGGATGTTTGGCAGTTATGTAAGGTTGCATTGGTTCAATTTACTTTCTACACCAATCAACGTGGGCATTTCCATATAACTTTGGAAAGATATAGTGAGACTTTGGGTGACTAGATGGGCGGACACCTAGAAAATGACTCATTTCAATGAGTTTTTCTTTTATGAGTTTGCTTTGCCTAATGGACCATTTGGAGACAATGATTGGGAACAAAAACCAAGGGGTGAAAAGGTGGTGAGAAGTATCCTTTTTAGGTATTAATTATGAAACAACTTCTACACATTTATGTTGCATATCTTTTGTTCAAACTTGTTTGTATTCTTTTACATAATGTTTTTACAATTATTCAAATTATACATGTCTTGGTTGCATATATGCATCTTGGAAATGCATGAACATCCATAGACTATTTATGGTTTTTTTTTCCTATAGGTACATGAGGTTTGTGATTGGGCCAAATGAATGTATCAAATCTAAACCAAAGTTTTTTAGGGCATGGAGGTTTGGTGCACCCCCAACTACTATGTACACACCTGAAATTGAAGTAGAATGGGGTTTAGAACATCGTAGGGGTGGAGGTTGGTACTTGGATATGCCCAAAGGTACTATCCCATATGAAGAGGCATCTCTTCATAAGGAGTGTGTTGTTAGGCAAGTTGCAAGTGATGTTGGGGTTGCTTCAATTGAACTTCCTCCCCATGATGATTTGGAAGAAGCAAAACAAATAGTTTCACAAGTAGCCATTGTTATAGGATAAGCAATTTTTACATCAATGGTTGGGCCTAAAGGATGTAAAGGAAAGGGAAGAATAAGGAATGAGGTTGACCCAAATGTGGGTGACTTTCCCATTGGTGCCCATGATGGTTCCTTGCAAATAGTGCCTATAATTTGAACATTAGTTTTTCTTACAAGTAATCATAAGTAAGATATTTACCCATATAATGCAATA
>Ga0116230_10004271_pt1 | contig 14019 bp, 8 predicted proteins | sample S1TSphfallax_3_FD_88678 | JGI IMG/M metagenome (GOLD analysis project Ga0116230, IMG submission 88678) | Host-associated microbial communities from peat moss isolated from Minnesota, USA - S1T2_Fd - Sphagnum fallax MG | ecosystem: Host-associated > Plants > Peat moss > Unclassified | place: USA...
CCTCTCGTGACAGGGATTTGTGGACCTTAGCCGGTCGGAACTTGGATGTGTTGAGCGGTGGAGCGGCATGTAGTGGTCGTGGAGGTTCAATTGGATTCGGGGTTGGAGAGCCGTGCAGAAGGAGACTGTTATGGACAGGAGGAGGGAGGAGAAGCTTTCATGCCACAGGTGTGCAGCGGATGGCAGCAGCGCAGCAGAGGGATTATTATGAGATTCTAGGTTTGCAGCGGGGTGCTACACAGAAGGAGATCAAGACGGCTTATTACTCCTTGGCTAAGACGCATCACCCGGATGTGAACAAGGGCAATCCGGATGCGGAGAAGCAGTTCCAAGAAGTGCAGCAAGCGTATGAGGTGCTGAAAGATGAGGAGAAACGAACCATGTACGATCAGGTTGGACATGATGCTTATCAGCAAGCTGCTGCAGGCGGTGCTCCTGGTGGTGGGAGTGGATTTGAAGGCTTCTCTGAAACTATTTTTGGAGATATGTTTTCTGGAGGTATGGATGAGATGTTCAAGCAAGCATTTGGAGATCAGGGGGGACGGCGCCATGTCCAGGTGACTGTGCCGTTAACATTCATGGAGGCTGTACAAGGCTGTACCAAAAACGTAACCTTCCCGGCTTCTGTGCGATGTCAATCCTGCAGTGGGACTGGTTTACCACCAGGAGTCAAACCCCAACCCTGTAAAACTTGCAGGGGCAAGGGCAGGGTAGTGATGCAGCAAGCCTTCTTCACATTTGAGTCGACTTGCTCATCGTGTGGTGGATCGAGGCAAAGTGTGAAGGATCGCTGTCGAACATGTAAGGGCCAAGGAACAGTCAGAGGCACAAAAGAAGTTGAAGTGAACATACCTGCTGGTGTAGAAACTGGTACAACTCTGCAAGTGAGTGGAGAAGGAGGAGAAGGTGCAAGAGGTGTGCGGTCCGGAAATCTTCGCATTCAAATTCAGGTGATGAGTGATCCTGTGTTCAGGAGGGAGGGAGCCGATGTTCATGTGGATGCGACCATCAGTGTTGTTCAGGCCATTCTCGGTGGTCAAGTGCAAGTGCCTACTTTGACAGGTGATGTTGTTCTCAGGGTTAGGGCTGGCACACAACCTGGTCAGAAGCAAGTTCTAAGAGGCAAAGGTATTAAAGTGCTAAACTCAAAGCATTATGGCGATCAGTATGTGCACATCAATGTTGTCATTCCAGTTGATATCAATGAACACCAGCGGTCACTCATTGAGGAGTTTGGGAGGTATGAGAATGCGGAAGCTGATCAAGCTGCTGAAGGGAGTGGTTGACACCCACATTTTATCCCCAGTGCAATCAGTTTTATTTTGATTCAAGGTAAGTCTCTCTACTTTGAAGTGAAGTTCGGTGCATAGCTTCTCAACCTGAGATTGTCGACAACTCCCTTCAGTTTAGTCTTGCAATTGTGAGGGTGGTGAGTTCTTTGCAGTCTTGCTCTGAGAGAGAGAGAGGGAGGGAGAGGGAGAGGGAGAAAACGAGGAAGAGGGTGACAGTTATGCATCAGCAACTTCTTAGGTATTTTAATTAGAGAAAATACACCCTTCTGATAAGACAGGAAAAGAAGCTTCCACTAACTCAGAAGTGGATCTTCATAGATTACTTAAACCTTTCTCAATTGTGAGTATGGATTTCTCAATTCTCATGAGGGTTATCATTTAATCTTTTAATCTACAGTTTCCAAATTGGTGGAATGTAAGGTTGCAGATATTTAGTTAATCAATTTGTTTAGCTGGTGTTTGGGAAGGAGCATGCATGCATGAGGTACTTGGTTTGACTGTGGACTGTTGAATACAATTGTTGTTCCCTCCTCATTTTACTCTTTTTCTCCAGCTGCAAGGATGCTAGATCATGATGCCCTCCTATCAATATCTACTGATGCTGCAGCTGAGACACAACAAATTTTCTTGACTGCAAATCCATTTTGCAATTGTGAATGATAATACTGTCCCACTTCTGCCAGTGACCACACCTATATGGCAACAGGATAAACCTGCATGCATGGAACTAATTTGCAACCAATTATATTTGTATTTTAATCAATTGGTTAGCTTAGCACACCAAGCAGGTGTCATTACTGAGGATTGCTGAGTACAATCATGCTTCTTGGTGGGTGTGTTTAGGGACCTAAGTTTTCCCCTCAACTGAAAAAGAGAGTTTTTTGTAAATGCTTTCATTGGGTATGTTGTATGCTGTTGTTCTAGCCTAACTCCTAGGAAGGTAGACCAGGAATGTTCTGAAAAGAAAATGGATGGGTGTTAACAGTAAAACCACTACCACCCCTTGAGAACCTCTTAGCTGACCCTTGAAGTTTGATAGAGTGCCACCTACAGAATTATCCATGACCCACACCTAATGGATCTATCAGCAGACTCTTTTGCTGGCACATATACAATATGGAAAATGATTATAATGGACAATGAGCTATGTTAAAGTCTCCAAATTCAATATATATTCTACGGTGTGAGCCTTAAGTATTCCAATAGATGCTCACATAACAAACCCATTGTAATGTTGCAGTGACTGTATTATGGGTTCTGCACTACTTGATTATTCACAATTGATTGAAAATGTTTGAATATCATTACTGACCAGTACATTGCTATTTGGACCTGTCTCTGAAATGGTTACAGTGTACATAGAAAGGGAGAGGAACAGATCAAGTACAACTGACTTCACTCCATACAAGGGAGAATATTCTGTTCAGGAAAATGCAATCTGATGATATTGAGGAGAATTACAAAGAGAAAGGATGTGCGACATGTGTCACAAAATCAGACAAGAAGTAATTCGCTCAATAAGTATTTCCATTGCAAATGCAAGTGCACTTGAGAATATATTGCATTTTCCATCTTCATATTAAAACAGACTTAAGCAATACAACAGGCAAACATAACTGAAAACAAAACTGCTTATGAAAGCCTTGAATTAAGACAGTGTTGAAAGGAAGACATGGCATACACACAATAGAAAGAGAGCATGCTGACTATGCAGCAGCCTCCAGCTTTGAAGCTTCCTCAAAGCTCTCCCCCTCTACTAAATCAGGAACATCATCATCATCCTCATCTTGTGTGACTGCACTTTGTTGCCTCTGGAACTGCTGTGCTATCTTCTTCAAATTGACCAAATTGTCTGGGCCTGCAAAATCAGTGTAATGTGACATGAGAAACAACAGTACTCAGTTGTGACAACATTTCTTCCACAAACCCAGCATTAAAACTTAGCAATTGCTGGTACTGATCATAGCCATCTTCATTATCACTGTTTCAATTACCCTGGTCCAATAGAGAGATTCAGTAGGATGTTCCATTTGGGTGGCTAGAATTCCACTTCAATGTGAAACCCTGTCTACTAGAGAGCTAAGCTGAACTTACCAAGCTGGTTGATGATCCCTGGCAAAAGGTCCTGAAGTTCTGTTTCACCAAAACAAGACCAAGAGGCTAAAAGTCAGGAGCCAAACCCCTAAACCCTAAATGTAATGTAAAGCTGTATTTAAAGCCTAATCCAGAAACACAGAGCAGATCATATTCCACGCACAAAAAGACATACAATTACAAAGCATCTATATCTTTCTCTCAGATTAAGGCAGAGACATACTCTTTGTTTGTGAAGCTCCAGTGACAACCCATGTGTTGGCAGCAATGGAGGCTTGTACTGCAGACAACAGAGAAGAAACAAACAATGCATGATCAGACAAAAGAGTTTGATTTCTGATTTGCAAGTACTTGGAACAAAGAAACAAGATTAATTTCAAGTAGGGAAAAAAAAACCTACACGAGTTCAAGAACATAGATTGCTGAGAACAAGCTGTGATTAAGAAGCCCTTATAGATGCTCTTGTGGTTCCTAGAATTACACTAAACTACAAGCATTTGCAATAAGGACATGTTGTCAACACCATGCAATTTCACTTGTATGTAGAAAGTGCAAAAGGGATTTAGCATTGCTGCATAGAATTTCTTGAGAATTAGGACTGGTAGCTTTACCCTTGGGATTCACAAAGTGGATGACAAATTCATCCTTGAAGATGTTGACTTCCTCAATGCCAGGAATGGTGTTGACCCCCAGCCTCTTCAGTGTGCTCTGCAACCTCTTGTCATCTGTTGTGGTGGTCTTGTGCACCGCTTTTTTCTTCCTGAAGAAGCCACAATGCAGTCTTTTTCAAAACCCTAGCAATTGTTGGACACAGCATAAATACAACCCCGAATGGATTGGCTCAAAAACCGAAAACAACCCACCAGAAAAAGAAGAACCCACAACAAAAACAACAAAAGACAATGACAGAACCCAGAACATTCTTGACTCTGCCCCAGGAAAGCGTGAAGAAAATTCTTTGCAAGAAAGAAAGATCTCTCTCATTGCCGCAAAACTTGAGAACCCTAAACTATATAAACTAAGAAAACAGCAGTTGACGGGGATGGGTGAAAACAAGCAAAAACAAAAACAAAATTGGATTCGAGGTGCACCTTCTGACGCTGCCCTTTCCGCCAGTGCGGACAGCGCTGGCCATCTTCATGAGCTTTTCCTTGTTCATGGTGACGAGCGATGGCGCTGCGGTGAAGTAGCTCACAAACAACGCGAGAGGAGGGAGGCCTCACAGCGTAGAAGCCCGGCTCTTCTCCGGCGTCCCCAACTCCTCCCCCACCCGCGACCCGTTCCGTTTGGACCGTACCCAACCCAGGTCTCCAAAACAGACATAGGCCTAGAATTGGCGTCATTAACATCTCGAATCCAATTAGTGACTGAGATCTCAAACAATTTATGACCGAGATCTCAAATTTTGGTTTGAGATCTTCAACCATTTGTAGCCCAAATCTCAAAAAATGGTTTGAGATCTCAAACCATTTAATCATCGAGATCGCAAATTTTGGTTTGAGATCCCAAACCATTTGTAATCGAGATTTCAAAAATGGTTTGAGATCCCAAAATAATTTTTAATCAGGATCTCAAAATGCTTTGAGATCCCAAACCATTTGTAACCAAGATCTCAAAATTGATTTGAGATCTTGAACCATTCGTAACCAAGATATCAAAAACTGATTTGAGATCTTGGAGTTTTGAGACCTCAGTTTGTTTGAGTTCTTAAAACAATAATTAGGTTTGTCATGTCAAGTCCTGGAGTCTTATTCCAGGACTCCCAATACTGCAGTCTATTTTTATGTTTATTTTTTTGGTCAATTTTGCGATGTAGCCCAAAGTGGCGATGATCCAGATGAAGATTTAGCCACATTTCTCTACAAGCTAAATTTGAAAGTAAAATTTATTAAACATCCTTCTATATTTTTGGCAACATACTTGAACCATGTATGGAAATCTGGCGATTTTTGTTAAAATTTGGTCAAACTATGGCTATTGAAAATCTCAAAAAGCACTTGATTTTAGCACTTTTAGTTTTTAATATAGCTTTTTTGGCTATATATATAGCCATAAAAAAAAGGGCTGGTTTCTAGAGAACATTGCTTATGCATTTCTTATTTGCTAGCCAGTTGATCCTAGACACTATTTCCTACCTGATTTTGGGTTTCCACCAGGCTAAACACAAGACAAATTTGTGCCAAAAAAGAATCCAATGTTTTTTTAGGAAGCATTAAGGCATTTGCAAGAATATCCACTTTATTTTAAATGAATGAATGTTTAAATGTTAGTGTTACTAAGTAAGATTTAGGGTTTTAAAAGTGTTTATATGATTTTTTACTTAGTTTTTTTCTTCCTTTTTTCGATTCAATGTCTTTTTCTTTTTTCTTGCTCTTCAAATTTGATGTGTTTTTTCTCTTTAGCTGTTTTGGTGTTTTTTGGTTTTGATATATGTGTGGTGGTGTAATGTGAAGATGGAATTAACAAAATAAATTTAGGGTTTTAAATTTTTTAATTCAATTTTTTAAAGTATAAGTTTACAATATACAAGCTTAGAATATAGTACAAACTTAGATGGAAGATGAAGATGTTAGATAAAATTGTGTATTTTTTTATTTTTTCAACTTTGATGAAGCTTTAAATCATGTCCCATGCTTGGAGAATATTCGAAGCATGGATTTCAATTTTTCATATGATTTCAAATTTAATTTTTCTCCATCAATTTTTTTAATAAAAATCTCGTACTTTTTTTAATCGAATTTTTCAGTTGTTCCTCCTAAAAGCATTGGCTCATGCACTTCTCTTATTCACACTCTTTGTTTTCAATCTCCTTGTTTTCTTTGCATTTTCAATCCTTGTATACTTCATCACCCTCAACCTTTCCCTCCACGTTTCCTCCCATTTGCACTTCCACCTCCCCTAAGGATAATGGAAGAACAAATTGTTTTTAAGAAATAAAAAAGAAAATAAATATATAAATAAAATAAAATAATAAAGCAAACATAGATGCCTCTTAAACCTTAACGTTCATCCCATTAAAATCTCATATTCAATCTTTGTACAATAAAAAGAAAAGATCACATCAAGTTGGAAGAAAAAGAAGAAGAAAGCTAAAAAAAAAATCATTAAAGTCTTAATAAGATAATTAATTAATTAATTAAAAATAGACCCAAAAAATACCGTAAACCTTTAACATTCACATCAGTAAAATATCATTTTCAATTTATAAATTAACTAAAGAAAATCAAATGTTTCTAGTTGGAAAATGAAGAATAAAACAGCAAAATGGAATAAAAAGATGGAAATTACTTTTCAAAAACACATAAATCCTTTTTCTAATGTAAAATGAAATTGTAAAAAACAACAAGATACTTCTTAAATACTAACACTCATTTCATTAAAATCTCACCTTCCATCTCCATAAATCAAAGAGGGAAAATGTATCTTGAATTGGGAGAAGGAAAAAACAAATCAATTTGAATGAAGGGAAAGAAAATTGCAAAGAAAACCACATAAGTTCCCTTGAAACCTTAAATTTTACTTGATAACAATAACATAAAATTCCATACGATTTGAATCAAGTTCATTGTGAATGATATATTTTTTGTCAAAAATGAATGGACATTCTTTTGTTAGTAGTTTGTATAAAAAATTCAATGAAAGTTTTTGTTTTCATTGCCTACCCTAACAAAAACCCAAAATTGGATGAGAGATATTGCCAAGGCCAACTAAAATGTCAAACAAGCAAGCAAATAAAGTTATGATAGAACAATGTTGAAGTGTTGAAGTTAATAATAACCTTTTTTTTTATCAACCTTAACCTTGGGCTCATGACTAAAGCTAGGACAAAACAAAGAGGAAAATACAAAGTACCTTTATCATTTCTGCAACAAACTACTAAATAATTTTAAATCTTAACTTCAACACTTGGTTTTTTAATTCTGAAATTTTCGAAAGGTAACAATTATACAAAATAATAAACATTGCCTTGTCGATGTTATGGAACAATCTAATGTGTCTAGATTTCTTTAGTTTTAAGTTGATGTCATGGAAGGTTTGTGGTTCAAAACCTAACAATTGAATTTTTTATTTTGTTAAAATTTGGCTTTTAGCACAAATAGTGTATAATTTTTCAAACTTTCAAAAAAAAAAAAAACATTTATGCTGAAATGGTGAAGGTATTATGGTAGAATATGAATTAACTAAAGAAAGGGAAGGACCCAAACACATTCCCCTTATGAAAAGGAAGTGTGGGAATTTAAGAGGGAGTCATCTAAACTCCCAAGTGCATTCTCATTTTTGAGAATTTGGAATCTTAAAATATCCCATAACTTTGGAATAAGGTTTCAAGGACCAATCCTTGGACCTAAATTAGATCCTTTTTAAACTATTGGAAATCTTTTGAAGATTAAATATATAAAGTGAGGTCACATTTCCAATATAAAGATTTGAAACACAAGTTATGGTTAATGGAATGATCAAAAATCAATTTACTAATTTGATTCCTAGGCATTAAAATGTTCAACAAAGAAATCAAAGCAACTCGATTTCAAAGCATGGCTTTTAGATAGAAAGTTATTTGGAAGGGTTATAATTTTTGTTTCAAAAAAATTTAAATCAAAATTTGCACATGGAAGTCTTGAACTCACAAAGTAATGGGATTAATAATTTGACAATTTTGGAACTCCCATTTTGGAGATTCAGAAATTTATATCATTTCAATGTAGTCCATGTCAATTGCCCTTTTCAACATATACCAAAGGGAAAAGAACGGTGACACTTCCCAAGTCTAAGTTATGATATATTTTGTGATTTCATGTTAGTTCATGGTTTGTTTATGGATCAATTTGGCTTCAATTTGCACTGAATACCCCCTTTTTTAAAATTGTGTAATTTGCTTTCACCTTGAAGTCAATTTAATAAGCTCAACCTAATCCCATCTTGGATTTTCCATGATTTGTGCACATTTGTCTTTTTTGGACATCTACAACAATGTATATTTACTATGTTAATTACTTGTTATTGGATGTCTTTTTTAGCCACATGTTTGAGCCAATCAATTTGTTTATTTTTTATCTTTCAATCCTTTAACAATACACAAGTTCCACACATGGTTTGATGGATGACCTAGCATTAAAACATTGGGATTGTTGTGATAGTTTGGCCAATTTATAATAGACAATTAACATTTTTTTAAGGTCACAATAAAAAATTATTGATTATTTTCAACTTATATCATAAATTATTCCTAAGATGTTTTAGGATAAGTAGTGACCTAAATAATCAAATGTGGTTTATGTTAACATGGATACACCCACAAAGAATTTCAAAAGTTAATTTAATTATAAATTGTGAAAAAGGTAAAGCTTTTAAACTCATTCAAAAGGTATGTGTTTAAGCTAGTGATAATTTTGTTGCTACAATTGTAGGAAGTTGAAACCAATGCAATGAAGCCCTTCATCATGTGAATATTATACCTACAATCAATGATTTGTAAATTTTGTGCAAATATTTGATTTTTTTGGAAAAAACAGTCAACAACCCCAACATGATATATTTCAAATTTTCAACAATCAATTATAAGTATATTAGGTATCCCTTGTATCTTAAATTCATTAAAGTCATCCATAAAATACCCCAAATTGAAAGCATCAAGCCCTGTTTTGGTGGAATTTGGAATGAAATCAATAGTCAAGATGAAAACAATATGCAAGAAAACAATAAAGGACCAAACAATTTTCTCTACTAAATTGATCCTCATAAGAGTGTCACACCCCAAATTTAGGATTTGCTTTACCTACACATCTCCACTTGCTTGTCATATTATTTATTAAATCATGTTTTGTTAAAATAAAATTCTACAAATATTGTGGATTGATATACAATTTCATCAAATGATATTCATTTCGCTTACTTTGTTACTACATTCAAATTAAGGATGAAACATGGATTACATGGTCAAGCTAAGGCCAAAAAATAGAATGACTTGAAAAATAAATTTATTGTAATAATCAAGTTACATCAACTATCACAAATAATAGGGTTCAATTCTATGAAAAGTCAACAAGGCATGGGTTTTTTTTTCTTTTGTAAAAGTTTGCCTTCTTGAAAACTATTTAATGCCAAACATTAATAGTAGGTATAGTATGATGTCTATGGCATTTATGATGCACAAAGGGATATATATATTAATGGAAGGAGGTGCATGGAGTATTTATTTATTTATTATGAACTATGGTTGAAGGTTGTATTTACAACTTGTGTGCAATTGTTGAATATGTCATAAATACTATGAAATGAAAATTATAATACATTGGAATTGATTGTTTGTATCATATAATACAAAGTTTTCAATTATGTTTCCTTAAGTCAAAATGGATGAAAAATTTGTAAATCATATTATAAAATTGTATCAAATTCCATTGATTCTTATTTCCGAATATTGAATAACATGAAGAGACAATGATTTCCAAAGATTGTTTATAATATTCATTTTTTTGTTTATTTTTTTCTTGGGCTTGTTCTCTTTTGCTTTTTGGTTAATTTGGAGTAAAGGTTTTATTCATGATGTATTTTGGACTATACAGATTATGCACATTTAACCCCTATTAAATACATTATTATGATTAAATACTAAATTGTGTATTGAGAAATCTTATGCACATTAATGCATTTTTTTGTTGGAAAATTGAAATATAAATTGTATATTTGTGTGTTTAACAAGTATTCTTCAATAATAGGTTTCTATTATTGCATGGAATGGAGGAACACATTGTTTGAGAAAGTTTTGCTTCATATGGTTCATGTGATACAAACTAGAAACCTAATGTTTTACATTAGGTTTAATTATACTTGACCTTACATTAATTTATTGTTCTTCAAATTGTGAAAACAAAAATTGCATGGGTTAATATTCAAGATATTAAACCATGAACAAATATGAATGGATAGGGTTATGATTATGGAATGTCTTTGGAATACATAACCTTCAAAAGGGGTCAACTTAGTAACACAAAACATATAAGTTTTATCAAAACATGTAGTGTGATGCATTGTGAAAGGGAAATGTCACATTCGATTTTTACTTTGTGACATTATTCAATTAATTAGGCATATCCGATTCACCCTGCACATATTCAAGTAACATTTTAATTTTTAAAAATATTTTCCTTTTTACCAAAACAATAGTTATGTTTAGTTGGATCAACATATTATGGAATGGGTGTTATGTTCCATCTATGATCATGTTTAGCTTGGTAGGATGAGATGCTATTTCATCACGTCATAATGAGTTTTATTAAGGCTTGTTCCATATTTAATTGGTGTTCCCCACTATTGATTCACATCACAAGTGGAATTCCCTAAATCAAAAATGAAACTAGTAGATGACTACTTGTCCCAACAAAGAAAATCCCTTAAATAATAGGTACCTAAACAAGATACCAAAATCAATTGCCTATATACAAGAGAACCTAGGACATATTGTAACAAAATCCCAAAGGTCAATAGGTTGCAAGCATCAAGAGAATCTTTGGGCCTAGTCGTGAGTAATTAGTTTCAATGAAAATGAGATTTGAACCTTGAAAGAGTTAATGGTTCATGTAGTCACATTCATCAATCTTTTAAAACTTTTGGCCCTTGATTCCTTGCCATAACTTGTACATTAGGAATAACTTATAGGTCAATGTGCATGTCAAGACTTGATTGAATTATTCAATAATGCCACTTTATATGCATTAAATTGGCAATGGCCAATGATTTGACTTCCCATAAAATTATTAGTTATTATTGGGGGCTAGGTGAATATTTTATTTTTAAAAAACCTTGAGATAAATAATTAGAACTGAAAATTTCCAAACTTCAAAGAACCTCTAGTTTTATGAAGAACCAATGTTTTTGTGAGTGGCAAAAACATGTGTAGGTAAATAGGATTATGAATGGGAAATATGAGATAAGTAGGTAGGTAGGTAAAATTATGAGTGGGAAATATGAAGGAGGTAGGTAGGTAAGTAGGAAAGATTTTAATCACCTTGAGATGCATAGTTTCAGGGCTCACGTTGTAAAGGAATTCATAGAGTTCATAATACAAAGGTCTTGTCTCATCATTTTGCCCAGAAACAAGCTTTCCAAAAACAAGCTTGTTTTTTAGATGCACATTGGAGATGTTGGGTTCTTGATTTGGCCTTTGAGCATATCGTGTCAAGATAATAGCACCAGCTGATAAACCTATAACCTCCAAATGCTTGTCATCTTCAAGAATCAAATCCACAAACTTGTTCCATAAACTAGTCTTGGAGAAAAACTTTGGAGCAATGTTGTTAGCTTCTTGGATCAACTTCCAAAGATCTCCTACTAAATAAGGTTCAAGAGCTTCTTGGATCAAGTTGTCATGTTGACGAATATGCAATTTCAATGTTCTATGATGCTCTGAATAAACAAAACTTCTAATCATTTTCTTTGAAATTTGGTCTCGTGCCTAAGGTACAACAAACATGTTGATCAATGTTATCATAATGGTGAGCAAAATTTTCCATTTAAAGATAGCAAATTGATATGATTCTTGGAATATAAAACTCATTTCCACCAAATGCAAAAATGTGTTAACTATGTAATTAGGGATCACTTGTAAGATTGGTCGAAGAACCAAAATATGACTTTATATTATTTATGTGAGGTAAAGCACCTGGTCTTGGAATTGGTGAAGATATATGTTTCTCATGGGTCCCAATAACACTCTTTCTTCTTCTATTTGTTTTTCTTCCACATCAACAAGTTGAAGGTCTTGTGTATTAAGCCTATGTTCAAGGTTTGTCACTATTTTGGACAAGTCATACATCTTGACCTCCAATTCCTCATTTCTTTGTTCCTCTACTTTGTATTTTAGTGCAAAATCTTGCACCCTTTCTTTAGGAGTCAAAACATGATCAAATGTATTATTCTTTGATTCTCGTTGATTGCCATAATCATCTTTTGATGACTTATTTGACAATGAATCTTCTTTGTCTATCGGTTGCTCATCCTTTCCACAAAGTAAGCATTTGTATAAGTTGGGTTTAGGTTGAAGCTCATCAAATAGGACTCCCTCAAAATTTGGAAACCCATTTGCATCCTCAACTGGGGTTTTCACAAGGTCTTGTTGTTCACCCACTTCTTGTTTTTCAGCAAGAGCATCAAGACTATGAAAATGAAGAGCCTTCATAGTAGGTACACAATCTTGAACATCAGTAGGGTACCCAAAAGTACTACCTTGTAGTTGTGACTTTTCCATTTCCACTGAACTTGTGCAATTATGTGTGTGCAACAAATTATTTCATTGGAATAAGGGGGGAATGATAAATTCTATGGTTCTTTAAATCTTGTGTGGCGATCATGGTTGTAAGAATTTCCATATCTATTATTGTGATGCCAAGTTATTCTATTCTCGTGGATATCCAATTGGGGAGTAGGACTCTCTTGTGATATAAGGAGCGGGGCTGCTTTCTCGTCGGGAAGTAATTATAGTTGGAATCCTTTCTGGTGGTTCCAAGATGTCATACTCTGCTTTTGTTATTGGCTCACTTGCTCGTCTCAAATTCCTTCCTTCCCTTGTCGTTGCATTCTCACCAGTTGAATTCTCTGTGCCTTCTTGATCTTTCCGATATATCCTCAGAATTGTTGTTCTTTCTTCGCTTGAATCTGAGCTCCCCACATCTTGTTGTTTATCTTCAAGTTTCTCAGACATATCCTCCTTTAGAGGGCTTGCCATTCCATAGCCAGAGTTTGTGGACAAGTGCAAGAATGTCAAAGTAGAAGAAGACTGGATGAAATTGAAAGAAAGTTTTTAGTTGAAGCTTCTTCAATTTGTGATATATCTAAAAAGCAACTCCAAAAGATCTTTTGAGTCTTGTACATGGAGACATTGGGGGCATTCAAGACAGATTGGGTGGGGTCTTGTTGAGAAGGGTTGGGAAAGAGTTTGGAAAGACGAAATATTGAGAAGGAGGTGGTTGTCATGTGGTAGGGAAGCCCAACTGCCTCCATAACTGTTTTCTCTTGGTCCCCAGAATCTGACCACCTGAAGAATTGCTATCTGGAGGTGCACCTTTCGGTTGTTGGCTTTCCTTCCAGACTCCAGTGGTAGTGAAAAGGAATTACTCCCTTCCTATTCACCTCTCCTATTAATTAAATGAGGTGCCTCCGATGTTTTTATTTTATTTCTTTTTTCCAATGAGCCAATTTGATAGGCCCACTATTCAGAAAATTAAAATCAAACTATGGAGTCTCCCCAGAATAGAACGTTCTATTTTGAACTACAAAGTTCCTCCCCTTTGGCCCAGTTCTATAGGTGAAAGGAGGACAACATTTGCCAAAGCATATGGGATAAAAGTGAGGTGCTATGGAGAAAATGTTGGGGAACACATTGGAAACTTGGGCAACATATTGGGAACCCATTGAGAACTTAAAAGGAACACATTGGGAACCAGGGAAAAATGAAAAAAATCCTTCCCCCCCGGCCCCCCCCCCCCAAACTTCCCCCCCACCAAAACTTGAAAGGAAAAAAAGCAAGGCACCTTGATTGCACGCTTGGGCCTTCCCATCAGCTGCATGAAATTTCTCTTCCCAAGAGAGCATCACCATTTTTGGCCTGGGCTAATACCCCTTGCAAAGAACACCC
>Ga0116230_10004273_pt1 | contig 14017 bp, 3 predicted proteins | sample S1TSphfallax_3_FD_88678 | JGI IMG/M metagenome (GOLD analysis project Ga0116230, IMG submission 88678) | Host-associated microbial communities from peat moss isolated from Minnesota, USA - S1T2_Fd - Sphagnum fallax MG | ecosystem: Host-associated > Plants > Peat moss > Unclassified | place: USA...
TAAATCCAGAGATAGCTAAGAAATATAAAATAATAGAATTGTTAATATCAAGTTGTATAATGGGATTCATGTTTTTTAAAACAATATATTATTGTTATAATTATATAATTATGAATGGGATTAAAAATAAAATGAAAAAATAATAATTCGTGTTTTATGAAACCAAGGAATTTTAATAGTTTTTATCATCAAGGACTGTTTATTCATGAAGTTTTTGATAAAGTTGCTGAAAAATATCCAGATAACATAGCACTTGCATATAATAAGACTATGTTAAAGTACAAAGAGATTCAAAAGCTTTCAGATGCTCTTTCTAGCTATTTAATAAATAGTTTAAGAATAGAGATAGAGGAAAAAATTTGTATATATGCTCCTAGGTCTATAGAGCTTATTATTGGAATGTTAGCTGTATTTAAAAGTGGAGCAGTTTATATTCCTCTAGATCCAGAATTACCAGAAGAAAGACTTAATTATATATTAAAAGATTGTGCTGCTAGTATAGTTTTAACAACTAAAAATCTTTCTAAAAAGTTGATAAAATTTTCTGGAGAAATTGTTATCATAGATAATATCAATAATCTTAATTATAGTAATCCTATTGATTTTAATCCTCGACGTAAGGTATATTTATCTTATTCTAATTTAGCTTATATAATTTATACTTCTGGCTCTACAGGTCAACAAAAGGGTGTTGCAATATCTCATGGAGCTTTATCAAATCGTATAGCTTGGCAACAACATAAATATAACTTAAAGTTAGAGGATGTAGTATTGCACAAAACTACTATTAGTTTTGACGTATCTTTATGGGAAATGATTTGGGCTCTAACAGTGGGAGCAAAAATTGTTATTGCCCCATCTGGAATACAGAAAGAATTAGATAAACTATTTAATATTATTAAATTAGAAAGTATTACTATCATACATTTTGTGCCTTCTGTTTTTAAAATATTTTTAGAACAATTTAAGACTCTTGAAATTACAAAACTAAAATTAATTATCTGCAGTGGTGAACAATTAACTGGTTCAATATGTAAACTATTTTTTAAAAATAATACAAGCAACAAAATATCTCTTGTAAACCTTTATGGTCCAACTGAAGCTGCAATAGATGTTACTTATTTTGATGTAAAAGAACCAAAAGAGGTTATTCCAATAGGATATCCTATTTGGAATACACAAATTTATATTTTGGATGAATCACTAACACTTACACCTTATGGAAAGGTTGGAGAAATTTTTATTGGTGGTGTTGGAGTAGCAAGAGAATATATTAATAAACCAGATCTAACTAATAAAAGTTTTTTATATGATCCGTTTAAAAAAGATGGATCTAAAATGTTTAAAACGGGAGATAGTGGATATTATTTAACTGATGGTAGTATAGGATTTATTGGTAGAAAAGATTATCAAGTCAAACTTAGAGGGCTTCGCATAGAACTAGGTGAAATAGAAAACGCTTTATTACGAAATAAGACAATTTCTAACACAGTTGTTGTATGTAAAGGAGTGGAAGAGAATAAATTTTTAGTTGCTTATTATACTAGAAAAAGAGAAAAAAAATACAAGAGTAGGGAGTTAACAAATAATTACTTTAGAAATAGTCTATCTAAGATTTTACCTGTATATATGATCCCTTCATTTTTTATTGAACTTGATACTTTTCCATTTCTGGAAAATGGAAAAGTAAACCGCAGCAAGCTTCAGGAACAAGAAATCGTAATCTCAAGTAGTTTTCCTAATTATACTAATAACCCCATTGAAGTAGAAATAACTACTATTTGGAAAGATGTGTTAAGACTAGATTCTATTAGTAGGGATGATAATTTCCTTGATTTAGGTGGTCATTCAATTTTGGCTTCAAAAGTTATTCTACGTATCAATAAAAAGTTTGATATAATACTTTCTGTTGTTGATTTTTTTCTTAATCCTACCATATCTTACCTAACTTCTGTTATAGAACAAAATATTAAACCTTCAAAAAATGCTACAACAAAAAATATCAAAAATTATAATAGTTCAGATATGTTACCATTATCTGACATTCAGAAAGGTATATGGTTTATGGAGCAGTTATTGCCCAAAACTGTTGTATATAATTATCCGATATTTTTAGCATTTAAAGGAAAAATTAGTACTCAATTTTTAAAAAAGGCTTTAGATTTACTACTAATAAAACACGAATGTCTTAGAGTACAAATAATAATAAAAGATGGAGTTCCCTATCAAAAAATTGATGCAAATCTTGACAAATTTAGGCTAAAAGAGATAAATCTTATACAAGAATCCAATAAATCTATTACTCATAGATCACAAAAATATATAGAAACTGAATTAATAACTCCCTTTGATTTAGAGAATGATAAAAGCTTAAGCAGAGGAACTTTAATCCATCTTTCTGAAGAATATTATCTACTATGTTTAACTTTTCACCATTTAATAATGGATGATTGGTCTTGTGATGTATTTTTGAAAGAATTACGTTCATTATACGGGCTTATATCTAAAGGGGAAGATTATACAGCTTTTCTACATCCTCAATACACCTACCTGGATTGTGTTCAAGAACAAGGATTCTGGCAAGAGCAACAATTAATAAATTGGAAAGAGCATTTAGGTAAAATTTATCCATTAAAATTGTCAATAATGAAAACTGATAGTAATAGCGTGATACCCATATATGTAGGTAATCGCTATAAAAGTGTTATCTCATGCAGAAAGTTGATCAAACTATCAAAAGAAAATGATACTACTCTATTTGTTGTTTTACTAGCAGCATTTAACTGGGTCTTAACTCAATATAGCAGTAACCCTAATATTGTAATAGGAATTTCAGTTTCTATTAGAAAATCTGAAACAATGGAAAATGCATTGGGATTTTTTATAAATACTATAGCTATTAATACTGACTTCTCTAATGTTATTACTTTTGCAGACTTATTATTAAAAACAAAAGAGAATGTTGCTTTTGCGCAACAGAACAAAGAGGTGCCTTTTGCTAGGGTGATCAATGCAGTAAATGCTATTAGATATATGAATGTTAATCCTTCAATTCAGATTATGTTTAATCTATGGCATGAAGACGAAGATTATAAGAATTTTTATAAAGATGTAAAAGTAAAAAAAATTGAAGCTTTTAATAAGACGGCAAAATTTAATCTTGAAGTGAATATTACTGTTAAGAATAATGAGATACATTTTAGTTACGATTATTCTAAACGTATATTTGATGAACAAAATATTCAAGAAATTGCTAAGAAATATGAAGAATTTCTATATAATCTTAATTTAGAGACTAAATTAAATAAGATAAACAAAGATTTTACAAAAGTTAATAAAGTTTTAGGCAATGTCTAAAAAACTTAAAAATAAAGTCAATTTATTTTGCCAACTATAGTATAAATAAGGTTTTTACTGTTTATAAATTTTCGTAGTATCTTTTTTAAACCTAATACAATATTTTTTACTTTTTTGTAGTCATATTCTGCACCATATTCTATTGTTAAAGTTACTTGATCATTTTTAGAATTAATGCGTATCGTTATAATTATATCATAAGGTATTTTTTTTGTAGCAATATCAACAGGTACACAATTTATGGATGGTGATAAATACATTTGTGGTAAAATTACTAATAAAACATTAAATAGAGGAGTTTTAGTATTAGTTCTCCAATGAGGTCCTGCTGTATGATGTACAATATCTTGAAAAGGTAAAGCACTATAGAGTAAAGATTCTGAATAGCTAACTAAAAATTGTTTAAGGTATTCTAAATAAGTTATTTTATAATCAATTTTGGTTCTTATTATTGTAACCCCGCCATAATAGCCAAGTGTATTAATATCAGGTAATTTATCTCTATTGTATATTGGTATACCGAAAACAATATCTGTTTGTTTTGTACAGTAGTAAAATACTATAGAAGTAATGTAAATAAAAAATAACTTATGTTTGCTAAAAGTATCCAATTCTTTAAGTATTGATAATGAACTAATAAAAGTAGGTAATCCTGAAACTTTAAATCTTTCTTTAAGAATTCTAAATTTTAATTCTGATGAGATTTCATTACCTAATGTTTGAGATACTTTAAAATAATCTAAATTAATATAATGAGGCGATTCACTTAAATGGTTAACCCAAAAAGATATTTGCTTCTCTTTATTTTTTATATAATTATATAAGTAACTGAGGGAGGGGTTACTTTTTATTTTACTACGCTTTAGTGGGGGAGATAATGAATAAATTCCAGAGTAAGTACCTTTTATTAATTGATCATAGAAAAAAAATAATTCATTTAATAATATTTGAAAAGAAGGGTCTCCATCAGAAATTATATGATGCATTGATATTATTAATAAATATTTATTTTTTTCTATATCTATTAATCCAATGCGAAATAGTGGAGCTTTATTAATAGAAAAGGGATGTTGTACATAGTTATTAATTACATCGTTTTTACATAGTAAGTTACGACATACAATACTCATATTAGGGATATTTAGCTGATCTATATCTATATTCAGCTTAGATAAAATTCCTAATACTGGAGAATCATCAAGAAAATCTATGTATGCACGTAAAATTTCTTGCCTTTTTATTACAACATTACATGCTAAATTTAAAGCCTCCTTATCCAAAATCATATCTAAAAAAAATCCCATACGTTCATTAAATACCCCAATCTCTGGATTAATCTGTGATTGGTGAAAGAATCTTTCTTCAGAAGTTGTTAGTTCAAAAAATTTTGTCTTATTTGCCACAACAAATGTCATACATGAGAAGTATAATTATTACTATATTGCATAATCTCTAGCCATTTTTTTAATTTCTGTACAGTAAATCTAATATTATTAGATCCCATCATAGTTATATGATTACCAGGTACTGATTCTATTTGAGGAAGAGTCTTGAAATATTTATTCCAACCAAGGCTCATATCATCATTCTTGTTATTATCAAAAATTCTATCTTCTGCTCTAATAATAAGAGCATTTCCTTCATAAATACTTGGTCTATATGTATTAATTACATGACTATGTAATTTTTGTATTTCTAAAAATTTTTCAAAGTCATTAGTTTTTAAATCATTTGGTACTATTTTAGCTTTTTTAAAATAATCCAGAACAATTTTAGTTTTTTCTTCTTTAGTCTTGTTTAAAAACTCACTAGATGATAAATTTGATTCAATTCCAGTTAGTAATTCTATTTTTTTTACAAAACTAATTATGTACTCAACTTCATCATCAGTTATATCCTGAACTTGTGGCACTTGCTGATCTAATAAAACTATTAAAGGAAGGTTTTTATCTTTTACAATTTTAGAAAATTGACAAGCCATTTCAAATGCAACTACCCCCCCCATAGACCATCCTCCAAATACGACAATAGTACCTCGTTTTATAACTTTTATTACTTCTTGTAAATAATATTGAGCCATATTGTATATGTGATTACTCACGTTATCATCTATAGTAGTCTCGTCGTAAAATGCTTGAGATTGAATACCATAAAATTGATATTCATTACTTAAAAATCTAGCTAACTCATAATAACAAAAAATATTACCTCCTGCGGGATGAATAAAAAACAACTGAAATTTAGGTAAGTCACTATGCTGTGTCAATTCTAGTAAAGATGTTGATTTAACAGAGCTATAATTCCTTCTTATAATTTTTGCCATTTTCTCTATCGTATTGTATTTAAAAAATGTAGATAAGGATAGTTTCTTATTGAATTGCTCTTCTATACGCCACATAATTTTCATAGCTTGGATAGAATATCCTCCTAGTTCAAAAAATTCTTCATTTATACTGATGTTTTTTACTTCTAAAATTTCTTCCCAAATTTGTACTAGCTTTAATTCAACTAAATCTCTTGGTAATATTTTTGTTTTTTGTTCTTCTAAGAAGTCGTGTATCACTTGTGGTAATTGCTTATAATCTACCTTTCCACCAATAGACATTGGTAATTTATCTAATATAACAATCTTATAAGGAAGCATGTGTTTAGGTAACTTATTAGCTAAACTCTCTTTTACCTTATTAATGGATATACTTTTTTTATTACGTAATGTTATATATGCTATTATACCACGATTCACATTAATTACTGCTGCCCTTTTAACTCCCGGATATGACATGATAGTGGTCTCTATTCCATCTAGATCTACCCTATATCCAAAAATTTTTATCTGTCTATCTTGTCTGCTAATAAATTCAATAGCTTTATCATATCTAATGCGTACCATATCTCCAGTTTTGTATAACTTAACTCCATTAATAACCGGAAATTTAATATTAGTAAGTTTAGGATCATTAATGTAAGATCTTGCTAATCCACTACCTCCAATATAAAGTTCTCCTACTGCTCCTTGTGGGACTTGAATTAAATTTTTATTAAAAATGTAAACTTGTGTATTTGAAATAGGATATCCTAAAGGTACAGAAGAAGTTTGTTCTATTAATTGTGAATTATGATAATAGGTCAAAGTAGTAATTGTTGTTTCAGTTGGACCATAATAGTTTGCTATTCTGCAATCCCCATATTTTTTTATATATTCTATTAGTTCCCATTGTAAAGCTTCTCCAGCGAGTATTAAAAGCTTTTTAGGAAGAATATTATGCATAATTTTAGCATCCATAAATATACGCATATGGGTTGGTGTTAGTTTAAGACAATCTACAGGGCTAGATGACAACATTCTCGAAAGCGTTGAAGGATTATAAACTAGTTCATTTGGAATTATAACAAGAGTTGCTCCATAGCTAAGAGGAGGAAATATCATAGTGTTTCCCATATCTGTAGATAAGGAAGTCAGAACTGCAAATTTTGAGGTTTCTTCTAAAGACATATTTTTCCATATAGCATGGATATATGAAGATAATTGACAGTGTTCGATACATACCCCTTTTGGATTTCCTGTTGAACCTGAAGTATATAGGACATATGCTAAATTATTCCCTTGAATAGCTATACCTAGATTATCGCTAGGTTGTTGCCTAATCTTTTTCCATTCTAAATTTAAATTTAAATTTTTGAATCCTTGAACATGTATTTTATCAGTTAAGATAATTTTTACTTGGGCATCTCTAAATATATCATCTACATATCTTGTAGGATTGCTTGTATCAATAGGTAGATATGCTCCACCAGCCTTCATGATACCTAGTATAGCAATAATAGCAGATGTTGATCGTTCCATAAATAGTCCAACTCTGTCTTCTGTACTTAACCCTAGTTTTTTTAGATAGTGAGCTAATTGATTTGATTTAGCATTTAGTTCATGATAGGTTAGATTTTCAGCTTCAGATTCAATAGCACTTCTTGTAGGAGTATTTTTAACTTGTTCTTCAAATAGTTCACAAAAATTGCTACTTGGGTACGGTACTTTTGCATTATTTGCAGTATATATAATACAATTACTATTACTAGGAAACTGGATATTAGAGACAATATGTAGTTTATCATTATTGATTATTTTTAATAAACCTACATAATTAAACAGCATATTTTTTATTGTTATCGAATTAAATAAATCATTACGGTATGAAAGTGTCAAATAAATAGAATTCTCTGTTTCTTCAATCATTAAATCTAAATCAAATCTAGAAACTTCGTAATCTAACTTAAAAGGAGAGACCTTCATATTTTCATATTCAAACATTTTAGGAAAATTTTGATAAGAAAAAAATACTGGGATAAGAGGAACTTGGCCAAAAGTTCTTTCTGGATTTAATTCTTTTATTAACATATCAAATGGTAAAGCTTGATAACCTAAGATTTCTCTATTTAATTGAGATACTTTCTGGATTAGTTTGTCGATTGAAGAAAATTCGTCAATTTTTATTCTGTATAAGACTGTATTAGTGAATAGACCAAGCATTCGCTGTAACGACTCTGATTCACGATTCACCACTGCAGAGCCTATTATAATATCTATTTGATTAGTATATGCATACATTAAAATAAATAACGTAGAAAGAAAAAGTTCAAATAATGTAATTTTTTCTTTAGTACATAGATTTTTTAGATCATGAACTAATTCTTTAGATAATTCAATGATTTCAGCTTTTCCAGAAAAATTGACTTTATTGCATTTATAATCTGTTGGTAATTGAAGGTAGGTAAGCTCTCCTGCTAGATGCTTTTTCCAGTAATTAAACAAGTTATCAAGATTACTACTGTTTCTAAAAAATTTTTTTTCCCATTCAACATAATCAGTATATTGGAATTCTGGTAAATTTTGATCAGTATTACCAGATAAAAGATTACCATATGTAATAGCTAATTCTTTAAATAACATATTATTTGACCATCCATCAGAAATAATATGATGAATAATTATAACAAAAATGTATTCTTTTTCACTTAAATGTAGTACTAAAAATCTTAGAAGAGGTCCTTTTTCTAAATCAAAAGGTTTATTATTTTCTTTGATAATAAGTTGTTTTATCTTATTTAAGTCTATAGCCTGATTCAATATACTAATATATTGTAAGTTTATTTTTTGTTCTGGTAATACAGTTTGACTCATGTTGTAATAGTTAAAAACTGTCCTTAAGATTTCATGACGTTCGATAATTTTATTTAAACTAGTTTCAAGTAAGTTGATATCAAATACGAATTCCGATTTTATATGTATAGCTAGTGGTACATGATAAGCAGGAGCATTTGGCAATAACTGAGTTAAAAAAAGTATTCTTTCTTGAGCAAAAGAAAGAGGACTATTTTTTTTATTACACTTTTTAATAGTTATTTCATGTTTCTTCTTCTCTTTTAATAATTTTTCTGAAAGCTTCTGAATTTGCTTTAAATCCATAAGCTTTATAATATCTTTCATTGTTCTGCCTCATTGATTAACAGTGATGAAAGATCATATTTTTCAACTGATTGTGCTAACTCCTCAATAATTCTTTTTCCAGTAGATTCTATAGTAAGATCATTATAAAATTTATTGACTGTGTAATCATTTTTAAAAAATCCATTAATAGAAGAGACTATTTGAATTGCAATTAAGGAATTACCTCCTAATTCTATAAAATTATCAAGAATTCCCACTTTATTAATGCCTAATGTTGATTGCCATATTTCAGCAAGTGCTTCCTCTATCTTATTACTTGGAGCTATATATTCAGTTGATATATTAACTCGTTGATGCATAACAAGTTTAGGTTTTGAATTATCTTGCTCGGAAATTGCCTCCGCAATAAGTACGTCAAGATCTCCTGGATAAATTGCTAATTCCGTAGTATCTAAACCAATAGCCCGGTTAAATGCATCAATGCCTTCTTTAGGTTGGATATCAAAAGGATTTACTGAATCCTTTTCCATAATTGTTAATTGCTTTTGGAAAGATGCAATAATTTCTTTTGTTACTTTTTTAAGTGTAAACCCTTCAATATCAATAACAGGATTGCCTTCTTTATCAGTGATAAGAATATCTAGTATAATTACTTCTCCTTGTGGACTTTCTTTCATTTTAGCATAACTATATATACTTGTTGGTAATTCCTGAGTTAAAATAGTTATTTTCCTATAATAAAAAGGAAGATAAAACTCATTGGTTATACACTTAACACAAAATGCTGTAGCAACATCAATCATAGCCGGGTGTAGTGGAAAATTAGACAAATCATCATAAAAATTTTTAGGAAGTTGTAAAAATGCAAGCCACTCATTATTACCAGTGTATAGACTTTTTGTACTTCTCCATCTAGCACTAAACTCTAACATAGTAATAGAGTTCCACTTAAAAATAGTCCAATCTTGTGGATCTAGAACAGATGGATGCATATTTTTTATAATAGAATTAATATCCACTCTTTCTCTTGTAGTCTTTTCTATAAACTCAATTTGTCCTTTTAATAATTGTGATTCTTTTTGTGTACTAAAAGTAAAAGAATCATAATGAGTAAATATGAAATCAGAATTATTTTTTGAAAATTTTAAAACTTTTTTATTATTCTCTAAAAATATCAACGGAGATAAAAATAATAAATTTTCTAATATTATAAATCTGTCAGGTAAAACATTTCCAAATAATTTAAATAAAATATTAATATAAGCTGTTCCAACTAATGTAGGGAATCCCAATAATTTATGATCACTAATAACCCAATCTTGATCTGGCAACATGTCAATATAATATATTACTTCTGTTGTATTATCTACGATAGGTAATATAGCGTTTTGATTATTAGTTTCAAGCTTACTTAACTCGTACTTTACAGCCATCCCTATTGAACTCCACTTACCCCAATTAATTGATATAGTTTTTCCGTGATATCTATGCTTCCTATACTCTGCAAAAGCATTAAGAAATGCATTAGCAGAACAATAATCTATTTGCCCTGCTTCTCCAAGCAAAGCAGTTACTGAAGAAAATAATACAAATATATCTAAATTTATATCTTTGGTTACTTCATTTAAAACAACTGTTCCTGCAACCTTAGGATCAAAAACTTTTCTAGCTTCTTCAACGGTTTTTAAAGGGATAATTCCATTACCTGGAATACCAGCGGTATGAAATACTCCGTTTATTTTACCAAATTTTTGAATAGTAAGCTCTACAATAGTCTTCATTGATTCATAATCACAAACATTTCCTGAATATAATAGAATTTCTGCTCCATCTTTTTCAAGAGTAAGTATAGTTTCTATTTTCTGTCTAGTAAAATCGCTTGAAGGATAAGTTGTTATATAATCTTGCCATTTATCTCTCTCTGGCAAACTTGAGTAATATATAAGAACAAGCTGTGCCTTAAAATTATAAAATAAATACTTAGAAAGTTCTTGTCCTATGCCACCTAATGCCCCAGTAATAATATATACTCCTCGTGATTGCAAAATATTGCTATGTTCTGGTTTAAAAGAGAGTTGTTCAAAATCACGAATCCACCTATATCCTCCTCTATAACTGACTATCTCTTCATCAGATTTTGAGATAACTTCAGAAATCAAAAAATCTACCCATTCATTCGAATGTGGTAAGTCGTTATTAAAATCAATAATGCGAGATTTTACCATATGATATTCTCTTGAGAATACTTTACACGGGCCTATTGCTAAAGCCTGTTCTGGTGAATAAGCTTCTCCGTATTCTTTTCCTATTACATCAAATACTCCGTGGGTTGCAATTGTAAAACTTAACCCATCAAGCATATTTTCCTCAATAAGCGCTTGTTGCATAAATAGAAGACTATTAAATATATTGTCAGTATATTCTGCAATGTTCTCATGACTTAAAACGAGTTTTTTATCAAGGTTAAATAAATTCAAAATAGATAAAGGAGCATTTACTGTTTCTTTAATACGTGTAAAGAGCATTTGATAATGAGTTTTATCTTTTGGATTTATTCCAAAAAGAGAGCTTTTGGTATCTATAAACTCATTAGATACTTCTACAATGATAACACGTGAATTATGCTGTTGTAGTTTTTTTTGTAATAATTCGTAATAATGAGGAGAATCGCTAAAAATTACCCAAATAAAATCTGCTTCTTTACTAGTGGGATTAACCGGTATAGTTCTTCGCCAAAATGGAATATAAAACCAATTATCGGTTTTTTTGTTTTTAATTTTTGTTAGTGATTCATTTTTACCTTCAAAAATGAATCTTTCCCTGTCAAATGGATAAGTTGGTAATGATACTTTAAACCTTTCCTGTTTAGTATAGTAATTATTCCAGTTAATATTCACTCCTGCAGCCCAAGCCTTACCAATTGAATAAAAAAAGTCTTTTTCTGCAGTTTTTTCAGATTGCATTGTAGTTCCCAAAATTGCTCCCTGTGTATCAAGCTGTTTTCTAATTGCAGATTCTAAAGAATTGCCAGGCCCTACTTCTAAGAATATGCCATTTTTATATTCAGTAACAAGCTTACTCGCAGCTTGAGAAAAAAGGACAGTTTTTCTTAAATGTATGGCCCAATAGTTAGGATCTATAACTTGCTTACTACTAATAAAATCCCCTGTTACTGTTGATATAAAAGGAATAGAAGGTGGACTTAAAGTGATTTTACTAAGAACATCATATAATGGTTCTACAACTCTGCTCATTGAAACTGAATGAAACCCGTATCTAGTTGCTAACAGTTTACAAGGAATATTTTGTTTTTTTAAGTCAGTTTGTAATTTTAAAATATTATTACGTGATCCAGAAACAATCACTGAGTCAGGACTATTAACTGCTCCAATATCAAGATCCTGACCTATTATTGATAAAACTTTATCTTCAGGTAAAAGAACAGCAAGCATAGATCCTTCTTCTGCTAATTCCTCTACTAACTGAGCTCTTTTTATTATTACGTTTAATACATCTTCCAAAGAGAAAACGCCAGCAATACATGCAGCACTATATTCACCAATACTATGACCTATCATTATATTAGGAATAATTCCATAAAAAATTAATAATTTAGCTAAAGCATACTCTGTAACAAAGAGAGTGATCTGAGCAGTAACTGTATCATCGAAATCAGTTTTAAGATTTGAATATAGTACTTGTTCAATATTAATATTGAATTTTTTGCTAAGTATAATTGAACATTCATTGACATACTTTCTAAAAATTTCATTATTGTTATATAGCCACTTTCCCATATTAATGTATTGTGTTCCTTGCCCTGGAAACATAAACGCAGTAGCTGGTTGGTTGTTTTCAAAACTAGTGGAATATGAGTAACCATCTTTATGGTCTATAGCTTTTAAAAGCTCCTGAATATTTTTTGCAACAAAAAAACGTCTATGCTTAAAAAGGCTTCTCCCTATTTGCAAAGTATATGACACGTCTTCTATATTAACAGTATTATTATTTTTTAAAAACTCTGATAAATTATTTGTCATACTATTTAATGCAGATTCTGTCTTAGCTGATAAAACGAAGAGCTTTTTAGTATTAACTGATAATGATGAATTAATTATAGTAGGAGGTTCTTGAACAATCATACACGCATTTGTACCACCTATACCAAAAGAATTTATAAGAGCACTAAAAGGAAAACTTTCATTTTTTAAGTTCTCTGTTTCTGTTTGTACATAAAATGGGCTGTTAAGAAAATCTATTTCTGGATTTGGTTGATTAAAATTGAGTGTTTTAGGTATAACCCTGTGTTTTATAGATAGTAATATTTTAATTAAACTTGCTACTCCAGAAGCAGTATCTGTATGCCCAATATTTGTTTTTACAGAACCTATAGGACAAAATTGTTTTTTATCAGTATATTTCCTAAAAGCTCGTGTTAGACCTTCTATTTCTATAGGATCACCTAACTTAGTTGCAGTACCATGAGCTTCTACAAAACTTATATGTTCTGGATGTATTTGAGCCATTTTAAAAGCTTCTAACTCAACTTGCATATGACCATCTGTACTAGGTGCAGTAAATCCAACTTTTTTATTACCGTCGTTGTTAATAGCCATTCCTTTTATTACAGCATAAATATTATCCCTATCCCTGATTGCATCTGATAGTTTTTTTAAAACTACTACGCCAGCACCATGACTAAATACAGTTCCACTAGCATCAATATCAAAAGTTTTGCAGTGACCATCAATTGAGTTTAAACTACCTGGCTGATAAATATAACCATACTTTTCAGGTGTTTTTATGGAAACACCTCCTGCCAAGACTATATCACTCTGACCATTTAATATACTAAACGCTCCAAGAATAATAGCTACTAAAGATGTTGAACAGGCTGACTGTATGTTTACACTAGGCCCTTCTAGTCCTAACTCATAAGAAACCCTAGTTGTTAAGTAATCCCGATCGTTACTAGTAACTAAAGAAACTTCATTAGTATAAGAAGATAAAACAGAATTATTAGCAAGATTAACCAAATTCCAAGGAGTTCCAGCTCCACCAAAAACTCCAATTTTATAATTTTTTACTTGAGGATTATAACCAGCATCCTCAAGAGCTTCCCATGCACATTCTAAAAAAACACGTTGTTGGGGATCTATTATTTCTGCTTCTCTTGGAGAAAAACCAAAAAATTGGGGATCAAAATACTCTGCATTA
>Ga0116230_10004275_pt1 | contig 14017 bp, 13 predicted proteins | sample S1TSphfallax_3_FD_88678 | JGI IMG/M metagenome (GOLD analysis project Ga0116230, IMG submission 88678) | Host-associated microbial communities from peat moss isolated from Minnesota, USA - S1T2_Fd - Sphagnum fallax MG | ecosystem: Host-associated > Plants > Peat moss > Unclassified | place...
AGTCGCTGGTGCGGGCGTTCCCGGCGCACGCGCAGGTCGTGAGGGAATTGACCAACGTGTGACGATGACGCTCGCCGATCTCCGCAAGGAGTATTCCCTGACCGGGCTGACGGAGCGCGAGCTGGCGCGCGATCCGTTCCGCCAGTTCGAGAAGTGGTTCCAGGAGGCGGAGGCGGCCAAGCTGGCCGAGCCGAATGCGATGATTCTGGCGACGGCGGATCGCGAGGGGCGGCCTTCGGCGCGGACGGTGCTGCTCAAGGGCATCGACGGGCGGGGCTTTGTTTTTTACACGAACTATGAGGGGCGCAAAGGCCGGGAGCTGGCGGTCAATCCGCGGGCGACGCTGCTCTTCCCCTGGCACCCGCTGGAGCGGCAGGTGATTGTCGAGGGGCCGATCGCCAAGGTCGCGCGGGAGGAGAGCGAGGCGTATTTTCACACGCGGCCGCGCGCGAGCCAGCTGGCGGCCTGGGCGTCGCAGCAGAGTGCGATCATTTCGGGGCGGGCTGTGCTCGAGGAGGCGATGAAGGCGGTGGAGCGAAAGTACGAGGGGGCGGCGGTGCCGCTGCCGCCGAATTGGGGCGGCTACCGGCTGGCGCCCGAGCGGGTCGAATTCTGGCAGGGACGGCGCAGCCGCCTGCACGACCGGCTGGTGTTCGGCCGCCTGGGCGGGGCCGACTGGACGGTCGAGCGGTTGTCCCCGTGACCGCCGTCGCTCTGGGGGCGGGGCCCCTGCATGTGCTCATTCGTCACGCCGACGCCGGCGCGCACGCGAGCGATGCGCTGCGGACCTTGAGCGCGCGCGGCCGCGAGCAGGTGAACCGCCTCGCGGGGCGGCTGGCGGCCGAGCCGAGATTTCAGCCCGCGGAGATCTGGCACAGCCCGTTGGTGCGAGCCCGGCAGACGGCCGTCGCGCTGGCGGCCGGGCTCGCTTTCCGCGGTGCGCTGCGGGAGCGGCCGGGCCTGGAGCCGGAGGATGATCCGGTCGCCGCGGCGACCTGGCTGACGGCGGAAGCGCGGCCGATTGCGCTGGTGGGCCACGAGCCGCACCTCGCGGCGCTGGTCGCACGGTTGGTTTCAGATGGGGCGCTGACCGGCCGTCGCGGGTTCGCCAAGGCGGGCGCGCTGGCGCTGTGGCGGGACGCGGCGGGATGGCGCTCGGAATGGCTGGTCGAGTCGCCGTGAACCTGCATTGGCTGCCGGAGCGGACGGGCGGGGCGGCGGAGAACATGGCGGTCGATTTTTTGTTGCTGCAACGCTATCCCCAGGCGGCGACACCGCGCTTTCGGCATTACGGCTGGCGCCAGCCGGCCTTCACGTTCGGGTTCAGCCAGAAGCTGGCCTGGGTCCACGGTCGGCTGCCCACCGACGGTCCGTTCGATCTCTGTCGGCGGCCCACGGGGGGCGGGATCGTCGATCATCGGGAGGACTGGACCTACACGCTGGTCATTCCCCGGGGGCATCCGCTGGAGGCCGAGCGGGCGAGTCAAACCTACCGGCTGGTGCACGAGGCGCTGACCGCGGCCCTCGTGGCGCAAGGAATTCCGGCGGCGCTCAAGTCATCGGCCGATCCGCGGGCGGCCGCGGTTGAGGCGGCTGCGGCGGCCCTCGGCAAGGGGGCGCAGGTCCAGGGACCCGGGCCCGCTGGAGTCTGTTTTGAAAGCGCTGAGATCCACGATGTGGTGAACCGTGCGACGGGGGGCAAGATCGCCGGGGCGGCCCAGAAGCGGAACAAGCAGGGCCTGCTGTTCCAGGGTTCGATTTGGCGGCCGGCGGCCGAAGCGCGGGCGGGCGGGAATCGCGCCGCGGGGGGAGTAAATTGGGAGCAATTTGGCGCCGATTTCGCCGAACGGCTCGCCGCAATGCTGAGTGCGGCGCTGACCGCCGCGCCCTGGCCCGAGCTGAACGAGGACGAGCTGGCGGGCCTGGTGGAGCAGTACTCCTCGCCGGAGTGGCTGGATTACCGGTAGTCGACGGCGTGCCGGATGCGCTCCCACACGCCGAGGTGGCGCAGGTTCCAGGCGAGCGCGGCCAGCAGGACGAGGGTGATCAGCGTCGCGAGCTCGCGCCGGCGGGCGGCGGCGCGGCGGTCCGCGTAGGGATCGCCCGGCTCGCGGTGCGAACCGGGGGGCAGTCGGGCGAGGTCCGTCAGGGCTTCCCCGAACGCGACGTTGATCTTCACGCGGCCGTTGATTGCCCAGCCGTTGGCATCGAGAATGGGCCCCAGGGTGCGCTGCTTCAGCTTGAGCCAGGCGATCAGCACGGAAGGTCCCGAGATCACCGCGAGCACGCCGAGCACGGCTCCGAGGATCATCCAGAGGCCGCCATGCACCACGTGACCGACATACACGATCAGGGTGGTGCAGAAGCTGCCAATCGCTCCGAAGGCGACCCCCAGGGCGGCGACGGTGCCCACGTCGATGGGCTTCCCGGCGGCAGGGACGGCCGGTACGGCCGGGGTCATGGTCTGGTCGGCGGTGGCCGTGGTCGCCGCGGCGCTGGCGAGCTTGGCGTCGGCGGCCGCGGCGGCCCCCGCGGCGCGCTTCGCCACCGCTTCCTCGATCAGGCGGACGAACTTCTTGTAGGGCGCGAACACGGCCTCGCGCACGCTGATGGGATTGTCGACGACGGTGGTGATGACGGCATCCCAGTCCCGGCCCTGCCGGTCGTAGAACACGCCGTGGCGTCCGGCGAGGAGGTAATCGCTGTCGCCCTGGGTGATGCAGGCGGCGACCAGCATGGTCTGTCCGCCGCTGCGGGTGCACTGGCAGTAGGCGATGCAGGCCTTGCTCATCGCCGCGAGGGGGTTCGTCGCATCGACGCGGAGACAAAGCCGGGCGCTGCGCCCGTCGAGATAGAGCGTGCCTGCCTGGAAGACGGCCCAGCGGCTGCGGGAGTAGAAGTCCGCGAAGTTGACGAAATTGAATAGCAGATCCCGCAGGTCGCGGTAGTAGCGGACGAGTCGCTCGACGTCGCTGATCGCCTGAAATTTGGGGGCGAGTTCCTGGTCTTTGGCCACCAGGGAGGCCAGGGCGGCGCGGCCCGGTCCGGCCAGCAATTCGCGCACCCGGGCGAGCCCCAGGCGCTCCACGGCGCTACCCGCCTTGCCGCCGAGCCAGGTCTCATAGGGCGCGAACGCCGCGTTCAGCGCGAGCCAGTCGGCTTCGGTCAGTTCGGTCCGGCCCGCCCCCAGCCGCGGTGTGATGACCTTGGCCTGGAGCGCGGCGATCGCGTCCGCCCACGCCGGGTTCAGACCTTGCGTCAGCGGCAGGGGGCGATCGGGGGCGATTCGCGCCAACGGGAAGGCCGTGACCTCCGGCCCGGACCGGGTGAGTTCGTGGGCGGCGATGGCGTTGTAGTCGGCTTCCTCGCGGTTGAGCGCCGGGATGGCGCGGGTGTCGAAGGCGGCGAGGCGGCAGCGGGCGAAGTAGTCGTCCACCTTCGCGCGGACGGCCCGGAGCGCTCCGACGGCGGCATCCGTGGCGTCGCCCAGGATGGCGATGTCCCGTTCGGCGCTCTGACTGACCCAGGCCGCATAGGCGGACAGTTCGTCGAAAAAATGGTCGATCTGCGCGGACGTGACGCCGATCGACCCGTTGCGGTCGGGGGTGCCTCCGACGCAGGTGACAATCTCTCCGATGAGCGTTTGGAGAGCGGGATCGGCGGTCGCCTCGGGCGGGATCACCCCGGCGCCGTTGAGCGGGCTGGCGGCGAAGATGCTCGCCGTGTCGGCGGCTTCCGCGACGGTGATCGCGGCGGCATCGGGCCGGCCGGCGCTCGTGAGAATCTGCCGGGCGGACGCGACGAGGATTTCGCCGGCCGGCGTGTGGGCCGCGATCGCGGCCAGCGGAAGTTCGGGCGAGCCCTTGAGGAGGTCGCCGACATCGACCAGGCGGGCGTCGGCCCAGCTGGTGGCGGCGAGCAGCTCCGGCACCCGGATATGCCCGTCGCCGTCGGCGTCGATCAGCGCGAGCGTCTTCTCGTCGAGCTCAAGGCCTTTGACGGGGCAGCTCAGCGCGACCCATAGCTTTTGATCCAGCGTGGGCAGCGCCCGCAGATCCGCCCCCGTCTCCAGTCGCACCTGGTCGAGTCCGCCGGTGCGGAAAAACTTCCAGGGATGGGGCGACGGCGAAGGGCTGGGCATGGCGGGCGGTGGCGGAGGGAAGGCGGCGGCGATGTTTTCTCAGGCGGGTCCCGCTTTCAACGCGTTTTCAGACGGGATGACGGCGTACGGCGCTGGACTCGCCGTCGGATCCACGGCCCCGCGCCGGAGCGTGATGACGCATTCCAGGTGCCGGGTCTGGGGGAAGAGGTCGAACGGCTGAACGGCGGCGAGCGCATAACCTGCGGCGAGGAAATGGCGCAGGTCCCGCATCTGGGTCGCGGGATCGCAGCTCACGTAGACGACGGCGCGGGGACCGAAGGCCAGCAGCTGGCGGACGAAGGGCTCGTCGCAGCCCTTGCGCGGAGGATCGATCACGACGGCGGTCTCGGTCGCGGGGAAGTCCAGCTTCGCGAACAGCGCGCTCGCGTCGCCGGCGACGAAGGTCGCGTTGGCGATATGGTTGGCGGAAGCGTTGGCGCGGGCGCACGCCACGGAGCTCTCGCTGATCTCGATGCCGGTCACGCGCTCGAACCGCCGGGCCGCGCCGAGGGCGAAGAGGCCGCTGCCGCAATACGCGTCGACGAGAAAGCGCGCACCTGTGCCGGCCGCCTGGCCGGCGACGTAGTCCACGAAGGCGGGCAGGATGAAGGGGTTGTTCTGGAAGAAATCCCGGGCGAGAAAGCGCAGCCGCAGCGCCGGCCCCGACTCCAGCGGGACGACTTCGGTGACCGTGGCGCAGGGCTCGGTCGCGACCACCCCCGCGGCGTCGCGGAGGAGCAGCGTGCCGCCGCGCGGGAATTCCCCGGCGGCAAGGCGGCTCCGGAGTTCGGCGCGGAGTTCGGGCAGCCGGGCGTTGATCGCCTCGGTCGCGATCGCGCACCGCGGCACGTCGATCAGATCGAAGCGCGTGCCCTGGCGGAGAAAGCCGATCGCGGCTTCCCGCCCGTCCCGCGGCGCGGCAAAATGGGGCGTGAGTTTCGAGCGGTAGCCGAACGGCCGCGGCGAACCGTGCACGGGCGCCACCGGGAATTCGACGCCGGCGAGGTGCCGCAGGAGTTCGGCGACCTGCCGCTGCTTCCACGCCAACTGTTCCGGGTAGGCGAGATTCTGATACTGGCAGCCGCCGCAGCGACCGAAGAGCGGACAGGGCGGAACGAGGCGCTGGGGCGACGGCGTGACGAGCTCGATCAGATCGGCCTCGGAGTAATTCGCATGATTGCGAAAAACCCGGGCGCGGACCCGCTCGCCGGGGAGCGTGAACGGGACCATGACGACCCAGCCGGACGAGGCGGCTCTCGCCGTGGGCTCGGGTGGCGCGTTCGCCGCCGGGTCCCAGGTCGCGCCGGCGGGCAACGGGACGCGGCCGAGCCCCACCCCCTGATTCGTGAGCGTGGCGATCTCCAGCTCAAGTTCCTGGTGATAGGGGAAGGGGCGGTCGCGGCTGGTTTTCTTTTTGGACACGGGGGGCGGGAAGAACTCAACTCGGGCGATGCCCGCCGAGAAAATCACCAGCCTGCAGAATCCGCGGTTGAAGGAGCTGGTCAAGCTGCGCGACCGGCGGGCGCGCGACGAGGCGGGGTGCTTTCTCGTGGAGGGCTACCGCGAAATCCGGCGGGCGCTGGAGAAGGGCGTGACCCTGCAGTCGGTCTACTTTGCCCCGGAGTGGTTCCTCGGCGCCAACGAACCGGCGCTTTTGGCTCAGGCGGAAGCGGCCGGCGCGAGCCTGTGCGAGCTTTCGCGCGCGGCGTTCGCCAAGGTCGCGTATCGGGAACGGCCGGACGGCCTGCTGGCGGTGGCGCCGCAATGGCGGCGCACGCTCGCGGAGCTGGTCCTGCCGGCGGAGCCGTTCCTGCTCGTGGTCGAGGCGATCGAGAAACCGGGTAACCTGGGGACGATCCTGCGGAGTGCCGACGCGGCGGGGTGCGACGCGGTCGTCGTGTGCGATCCCGTGACGGACCTGTTCAATCCCAACGTGGTGCGGGCGTCCACCGGCGTCCTCTTCTCCGTGCCCTGCGTGGTGGCGGAGAGCGCGGCCGTGCTGGCGTGGCTGCGGGAACGGCGCATCCGGGTGGTGGCCACGACCCCCGCGGCCGAGACGCTTTATACCCGCGCCGATCTGCGGGGGCCGCTGGCGGTCGTGATGGGCAGCGAACAATACGGCTTGAGCGAATTTTGGCTGCACGGGGCGGACCTGCCCGTCCGCATCCCCATGGCGGGTCAGGCGGATTCGCTGAACGTAGCGATGGCGACCATCATCGCGCTCTTCGAGGCGGTGCGGCAGCGAGCAGCGCCCTGACCAGCTCGGCCGTTCCCTCGGTCATCGTGACCCGCGGGCGGTAACCCAGATCGCGCCGGGCGGCGGTGAGGTCGAACCAATGATCCTTTGCCAATTCGTTGGCGACGAAACGCGTCATCGGCGGGTCGCCGGCCAGGCGCAGGCCGCGCCAGACCCACTCCGCCGCGGCCCCGGCGGCGTACGCCGCGCGCAACGGCACCCGCCGGGTGACGGGCCGCTCGCCCAGGGCATGGAGGAGGCCGTTGATCCACTCCCAGAGCAGGACCGGCTCGCCGTTCGTGATGAAGTAGGCCCGCCCGGCGGCGGCGGTCTCCGGGGCGGAGAGCGCCGCTTCGGCGGCGAGGTGCGCAGCGACGGCATTGTCGACGTGCACCAGGTCGACGCGGTTGCGGCCGTCGCCCACGATGCGGAGGCGTCCGGCCCGCGCGCGGGCGAGCACGCGCGGGATGAGGTGCGGATCGCCGACGCCCCAGATCAAATGCGGCCGAAGTGCGACCGTGCGCAGCGCGGCTCCGTTGGCGGCCAGCACCTCCCGTTCCGCCTGCGCCTTGGTCAGCGGATAGGGGCTGGGACAGCGGGTGGTCAGCGGCCAGGATTCGTCGGCGCCCGCCAGCGGCCCGCCGTTGTACACCACGCTCGGCGTGCTCGTGTGGACGAGCCGCGCGACCCCGTGCGCCCGGCAGCCGGCGAGCACCGCACGGGTGCCGAGGACGTTCGTGCGGAAATAATCGGCGGCATCACCCCATACTCCGACTTTGGCGGCGACGTGAAAGACCGTGCCGATGCCCGCGCAGGCGGCCTGCACCGCAGCGGTATCCTCGAGGGAGGCGCGGAGGCAGCGGACTCCACGGGCGGTCAGATCCGGGGCGTCGTGGCGGGCCAGGATCGTGACGGGGCGCCCTTCCGCCAGCAGACGCTCGACCAGCCGGCGGCCCAGGAAGCCGGTGCCGCCGGTGACCAGCGCCGGTCCCCGCAGTGGCGCGGGGGACGGAATGGAGTCGGGGGACGAAATGGAGTCGGGGGGCGGCACGGAGAGGGCGGGGAGTGGAGGGCGCGGGCTCAGTCCACCCGGTGGAGGCGGGCGCGCCCCGACCGCGCCCAAGCCGCCAGCGCCAGCCGATGAATCTTGGCGTTGTGCCGGACGTCGACCGGGAAGTCCGGCCGGAAGCAGAAGGTATGGATCGCCGCCGTGTGCGGGTGCACCCGGCCCAATTCGCGCAGTTCGCGGGCGAGACGGTCGGCGTCCGCGCGGCCGCGGACGCGGGTCTCCGCGACGAGGGCCGGACCGTCCGGACCGGTGATCAGGGCGCACCGGCGGGCCCGCGGATGGAGGCGGAAGACCTGCTCGCACGGCTCGGTGAACATCGGACCGGCGGCGGTCTCGACCCGTTCGACCTGCCGCCCGCAGAACCAGAGTCGGCCGTCGCCGTCGGCGTAGCCACAATCTCCCAGGCGGTGCCAGACGCCGCCCGTCGCCCCGTAGTCCGGAATCTTCGCCGCCGCCGTGGCCTCGGCCAGCGCATCGTAGCCTTTGGTCACCATCGGTCCCGCCACGATCAATTCGCCGATTTGGCCGGCCGGCAACTCGCGCACCTCGGCCAGTCCGCGCAGGGGTCCTTCCGTCATAGCCACGACCTTGACCGTGACGCCCGGCAGCGGCCGGCCCACGCAGGCGCCGCGCACGCCGTCGGGCTCGATTTCGGCGGCCGACACGCTGCTGACCGGCAGCGCTTCGGTGGCCCCATAGGGGCTGTGCAGCTCGCCGTTCGGCAGGAACGCGGGGGCCGCCCGCCACAAATCGGCTGGCACCGGCGCGCCGGCACACAGGACCCGGCGCAGGCTGGGGAGGGCCACCCCTCGTTCGGCGCAATGGGCGGCGATCTTCCGCCAGAGCGTGGGCGACCCGAATGAATTCGTGACGCCTTCCTGCCGGATCGCCTGCACCAGTTTCGCCGGATCGGCGGCCGCCGGCCGACCGGCGTCCATTTCGGGGATCACGCTGGTCAGGCCGAGCGCCGGATTGAACAGCGCAAAGATGGGCAGCAGCGGCAGGTCGATCTCCCCGGGTTGGATGCGATAAGTCTCCCGGATCATCCGCACCTGCGCCTCGAACATGCCGTGTTCGTAGCACACGCCTTTGGGGGCGCCGGTCGATCCGGAGGTGAACAGGATTGCGGCTAGATCATCGGGCGCGCACTCCTGAGTTCTGCCCACGCTTCGGACCGCCTCCGCCGCCGGAGAGGGCCTCGCCAGATCTGGATGGGGATCCACGGTAAGGCGAGCGAGCAGCGAGCTGCTGACGCGGACCCGGATCTCCACGGTGCGGAAAGCGCGACGGAAGAGACGGGAGAGGATCTGCGCGAGCGGGATGCCCACGAGGACGCGGGGGCGGGAGCGGGCGACGCAGGTCAGGAAGTTCCGCAGGCCCATGCCGGGATCGATGATGACGGGTACGGCGCCCAGCTTGAAGAGGGCGAACGCCGAGGCGATCAGGGGCAGGCCCGGGCGGACCATGACCAAAGCGCGGTCCCCGCGACGTACGCCGGCGGCTTCCAGCCGCGCGCGCCAGGCCTCGGCCTCGGCGGCGAGTTCGGCAAAGCTTAGGGTGAGGTAATCGATCCGGCCTTCGCCGGTCCGACCGCGCGGAATTTTGAGCGCCGCGGTCTCCGGCTGCTCCGCGGCCATCCGGTCCAGATGGCGGCTGATGTTGGCGTTCACGCCCGGTCCGGAGCGCGCTTGAGCGAGGGTGCTCCTGCGAGCAATCCCGCCTGCCAAGGCAAGAGCAGGTCGCCGAGTTTGCCGGGATCCCGCGCGATCTGGGACAGTTGCGACCGGTTGGCGATGAGCGTGGGCTCAATCGCCAACCCACTGGCGATCCGATCGCGATCCTCCTTGATTCGGTCGAGGCGCGCCAATTCCTCCTGGGTCAGCGGTTGGTGGCTGGGGTCGCGTCCGGGCCGCCGCGGCAGGGTCGACGGATCGCGATCGTAGCCAGCCTGAACGGCGGCGGTCAGAGAACCGATCAGGCGGAGATGGCGTTTGCCCAGGCTGATCTTGGCGAGGACCGCGGCCGCGGCGTCGCCATCCTCGGCGCCGTAGGCCAGATGGAGCAGCAGGTCGTTGTTGCAGACCTTGAAGGGCGGGGTGTCCAACCGGCGGGCCTGCTCCTCGCGCCAGTGCCAGACGGCGTGCAGCACCGCGAGCCCTCGCCCGCGCAGCCGCTCGGATTTGCCGATTCGCCAGTCGTTCTCCCCCGACGGTGCGAAGCCCTGCGCGCCCGATTCGATCTGCGCGGCGCATTGCTGCTCCAGCCAGCTCAGACGCCCCGTGCGCCGCAATTGGCGGGTCATCAGATCGCGCAGGGTGGGCAGGTACCAGACGTCGAGAGCGGCGTAGTCGAGCAACTTCTGGGTCAGCGGCCGCTTCGACCAGTTGGCGCGCTGGCCCTCCTTGTCGAGCTGCACCTGGAATTCATCCTCGATCAGCGAGGCGAGTCCCACCCGCGCGCGGCCCAGAATCTGGCCGGCGAGCACGGTGTCGAACAGGCTCTTCGCGCGGAAGCCGCAGAGGTCGTGCAGGAGACGCAGATCGAAGTCGCTGCCGTGCATCACGAGATGCTTCTGGGCGAGGCGCGGCCAAAGGGGCGTCAAATCGATCGGAGCCAGCACATCGAGCAGGAACACCGATTCACCGACGAGGAACTGCATCAGGCACAGCCGCACCCGATAGTGAAACATGTTGTCGGCTTCGGTATCCAGGGTGACCTCCGTGACGCGGTCGAGCGCCTCCAGCAGCGGGGCCAGTTGCCCCGGCTGGTCGATCAATTGATAAGCGGGCAGGCGTTCCCGCGGCTGACTCTTGACGCCGAGGAGGCGGCGTACCGGGTGCGGCAGGAAACGGGAGATCATCTCTATCCGCCAAAACGTGGAGCGCCGGGCGCTTTAGGGCGAATCTTAAACGCCGCGGAGCGGCCCAAATCATGTTCGGGCCCGCGCAAAACGCCCCTAGCCGCGTTTCGGCTTAACTCGCGGCGTCCAACGCCGCCGTCCAGGCGACGGCGTCGAATCCCACCCGCGCCACGCCCGGGCCGAGCAGCACCGGGCGTTTGACGAGGTTGCCGTTGCCCGCGAGCAGCGCCAACGCCTCGGCTTCGCTCATCGCGGCCAACGCGTCGCCCAGCTTCAGGGCGCGGTAATCCAGGCCCGAGGTGTTGAAGAGTCGTTTGATCTGCCCGCCGTAGGCCGCCAGCAGCCGCCGCAACTCGGCGAGCGTGGGCGGTGTTTCCCGGATCGGGTGTTCGGCGAAGGCCGCTCCCCTCGCCCGCAGCCAGTCCGTGGCGCGGCGGCAGGTGCTGCATTTGGCGTAGGTGTAGACCTTGAGCATCGATTCTTTCTGATGGGACGGGCGGTTCACGCAACCCTGGGATCACGCAGTTCCCCGCCCAGGCTTAGGGCGCACCTTGCATGATCTCGGCTGCGGCGCCCCCCCGAGGGACCAGGATTGCCGGGAGGAACCGTCGGCCGGCCGGCCTAGTCGGCCCGCACCGCGTCCGCCCGTCGCCGCGCTTTCGCCCGCAGCTCCTCGCTCGTGCAGCCGCAGCCGCCTCCGCAGCCGGGCTTCCGTCGCGCCGCGAAGGCCCGCAGCGTCAGCCAGATCGCGGCGACGCCGACGAGCGCGAGCGCGGCGAGAGTTTGGACTTCGGGTGACATCGTGGCGGCGGTGGCGAGCGGGAAAGGGAGAGAGGCGGAAGGGGACCGGCGAAACGATAAGTCGGGGGACTCAGTAGCCCAGCGCCCGCCCCGACTGGTAGACCATAAACGACAAAACCCAAGCCGCGCCAGTCATGTAGAGCGTTTGGAAGATCGGCCAGCGCCACGTGTTCGTCTCCCGCCGCACGACCGCGATCGTGCTCATGCACTGCATCGCAAACACATAGTAGATCATCAGGCTGAGGCAGGTCAGCGGGGTGAAAAGCGGCCGCCCGTCCGGCCACCGCGCGTTGCGCAGCGCCTCCCGCAGCGGCGTGACATCGGAGTTTTTCCCACTGTCGAAATCCTGGACGCTGAAGACGACCGCCGTCGAACTCACGAAGACCTCGCGCGCGGCGAACGAGCTGACCAGTCCGATGCCGATCCGCCAATCGAAGCCGAGCGGCTTGATGATCGGTTCGATCGCCCGGCCCACCTGCCCCGCGAAGCTGTGATTCAGCTGCTGCGTCGCCGACGCGCCCGGCGGTGGCTTCGGGTAGGACGAGAGGAACCACAGTACGATGCTGATCCCGAGAATCACCGTGCCGGCCCGCTTGATGAACAGTCCCGCCCGTTCGGTCATGTGCAGCGCCACGTCCTTCAGCCGCGGCAGCCGATAGGGCGGCAGCTCCATGATCATCAGCGGTGGCTGCCCCTTGAGCAGCGTCCGCTTGAAGAGCCACGCAAAGCCAAACGCCCCGAGCGTGCCCAGCAGGTACATGCCCAGCATGATCCCCACCTTCGTGCCCACGGGCACCCGATCCCCCGGCACCAGCGCCGCGATCATCAGCAGGTACACGGGCAGCCGCGCCGAACAGCTCATCAGCGGAGCGACGAGGATCGTGACCAGCCGGTCCTTGGGCTCCTCGATCGTCCGGGTCGCCATGATGCCGGGGATCGCACACGCGTAGGAACTGATCAGCGGGATGAAGCTCTTGCCGTTCAGTCCGACCCGGCTCATCAGCCGGTCCATCATGAACGCGGCGCGGGCCATGTAGCCGGTGCTCTCCAGCAGGCCGATGAAGAAGAACAGAATGAGGATCTGCGGCAGGAACGTCAGAATCGTGCCGACGCCCGCCACCGCGCCGTCCGTGAGCAGGTCCCGCAAGTCGCCCGCGGCCATCGCGCCCCGAATCCAGCCGGCGAGCGCATCGAAGCGATTGCCGATCCAGTCCATGGGGGCCTGCGCGAAGGTGAAGATGCTCAGAAACAGCAGCGTCATCACCGTGCCCAGGATCACCCAGCCCCAGAGCGGGTGGGTCACCCAGGCATCGATGCGGTCGCTGACCGTCTTGGCGGGCGGCCGATCCCGCGACACCACTTCAGCGGCCAGCCGGCCGATCGCATCGTAGCGCGAATTGACCAGGATGCCGGCCCAATCCACGCCCTCCCCTTCCCACCGCCGTTGCCAGGAACGCAAAATCTCCTCGGTGCGCGCGCCGAGCGGACTCGATCCCGCGACGCGCACCGAGTCCTGATCCGTGAGCAGCAACAAGGCCTCCGCTCGCGCGATCAGCGGGCTCTTGCGGTCGTTGCCCGCGAGCGAGGCCTGAAGTTCCGCCACCGCCGGCGCGATCGCCGCCGGCACATCCCACGCGTGGCGCGAGAGCGGCAGGTCCGCCCGGCTCATCGCGAGCTTCAGCTCGATGAGGCCCCGACCGTGCACCGCCTCGCAGGCGATCACCGGCACGCCCAGGGTCTGTTCCAGCCGGGAGACGCGGACCCGCAGACCCGCCTCCGTGGCGAGATCCATCATGTTCAGCACGACGATGACGGGCCGGCCGAGATCGAGCACCTGGTGGACGAGATAGAGATTCCGCTCGAGGTTCGTCGCATCGACCACGCAGAGAATCCGGTCGGGCTGGGGCGTATCCGCCCGCCGGCCGAGCAGCACGTCGCGGGTCACCGCCTCATCGGGCGAGCGCGCCGCGAGCGAGTACGTGCCCGGCAGGTCGATCACCATGAACGGCTGGCCGTGCTGGGAATAGGCGGTGCCGACCTTCTTCTCCACGGTCACGCCGGGATAATTGCCCACCTTCTGCTTCAACCCCGTCAGGGCATTGAACAGCGTGCTCTTGCCGCAGTTCGGATTACCCACCAACGCAAAGATGGGCGCGCGCGCGGACTTGGCGGTCGCGATCATGCCGCGACCCGCTCGACCAGCACATGCTCCGCTTCGCTCTTGCGCAGCGTGAGATGATAACTCCGCACCAACAGCTCCAGGGGATCGCCCAGCGGTGCGGTCCTTACCACCACGACCGCCGTGCCCGCCACGAGCCCCATTTCCCGCAGCCGGATCGAGGCGGTGCCGGCCTTGGCGAATTCGCGGATGACCGCCGAGACCCCAATCGGCAGCTCCGAGAGTTTGATCAGCGGCGGCATGGGCGACTCAACCGTCGGATCAGGCGCCACCCCGGATCAGCTCGACCACGATGTGCTCGGCGGCGCGTTCGCTGAGCGCAATCCGCGTGTCGCACAGCTGGCAGAGCAGCGTCCGCACCCCGCCGATCTTTTCGATGACGGCGGATTCGCAAAATCCCATCTCGCGCAGGCGCGCACAGACCCCCGGCTCGCCCGCGAGTTCGCACACCCGCCCGGACGCTCCCACCGGAAGATCGGTCAGCCGCATGCGGCGCGGACGGAAAGGATCATGGTTCGGTGGCACCAGAGAGTAAGACGAGTTGAACTGAGACTCAGTTTCAATCTATCTCCCGGTGCTTCGCCCGCAAGCCTTTCAGACGTGGTTTGGATTAAAACCTTGGACGGTAAGGGAATCCACTTCGCACCGGTCATCTCATGCAATTCGCGTGAAGCAGATCGGGTCGAATGGCCGACGGAGCGAGGGGGTATTTGCCTTCTTGCCGTCTGGGC
>Ga0116230_10004277_pt1 | contig 14013 bp, 4 predicted proteins | sample S1TSphfallax_3_FD_88678 | JGI IMG/M metagenome (GOLD analysis project Ga0116230, IMG submission 88678) | Host-associated microbial communities from peat moss isolated from Minnesota, USA - S1T2_Fd - Sphagnum fallax MG | ecosystem: Host-associated > Plants > Peat moss > Unclassified | place: USA...
ATAGCCGATATTATGACGAGCAAAATCAGTGAAATCTTTACGCAGTGATTTCTCAATGTCAAACATCACTTGAATGTCTTCAACATTCCTCGAAAAACTTGGGACAACCGAACTGCCTTCAATAATAAAACCGGGCGCATTCAAACGTCCAACCCAATTAGACGTGATATTTCCAAGAATCTTCAAACGCGGCTGCTGCATATTATAGAGAGGTAGATATACAGCATCATTGAAGATTGTTTGATTGCTGAAAATCAATGCATGTTCGATATCAACGACGCGCACTCGACAACAATAAATGTCAGCGGTCTCGGCGATCAGCATTAAATCACCAGCCAAACGCGAAAGTTGAACTGATCGACTATTGATCGGCGCACCTGATCGATCCAACAATCCAAAAAATCCAGTATTGGTATCTTCTACATTCAATACTGTTCCCGTGTTTGCCTGAAAATGCAGTTCCGTGGCACCGGGAGACAAAGCAATAAAGTTTCCGGGTGCCCAATTGATCTGCTGCCAAGACAAAAACTGTTTAACCGCATTGTTCCAGTTATTGAGGCCATCAGTTCCCATGACATCGAATGTCCAGCCGCGTGTCAACAGCCAGCGTTCCCAACCCAGCAAGAAATCGGATACTTCTTGAATAGTCGAAAAGATAGTACCATATGGTATTTTCTCGGTAGTATTCAAAAGACCATTGAGATAATAGATTACGCGCGGCGCTTGTGGATAACTGCTTGCAACAACCGTCCAATAAGTAAACTCAGCCGATGATGTAAAACTAGCGCCACTGGTATGGGCTGCTGAATTTTGATAGGTGATACCCTTGTAGGTCACCAGTTGATCAATCCGATAATAGGTATTTGGCGACCACGGAACAATGACGGGTTCTGGCGTATCTGAAAGGGTTATAACGCCTTTTGGTCCATAAACATCTGGCGGAATGATCGTAAAGAACTGATCCCGAACATCATAACCAATTACTTTCCAGCCGTTGCCAGTCCATTCAACAATGACTCCACTATAGACTTCGGTATCTGAATTCGGAGATTGATAAAGAACAACTTGGACATCCTCAGATGGTAGTACTCCAAAATTGTCCGCAACAACACTGAGATCATCTGATGTGATAAACGAAGCCATACGATGAATGAGCCTGACATCAAGCCCACGGATTGCAACACCCAATAAGACAGGAGAAAGACCAGCACTAATTAGGTAATCTGAAATCCATTGTTGAATACCGTAAACGGTGACAAGATTACCGTTAGAATCTGTCTCTCCATGAACATAGTTATCAGCATCAGACGGACGTTGAAGGGTACGAAAATCAATCCATTGATGTCCAATGGAAGAAAAACCATAGTTGATACTATCCCATACCATCTCGACCAAACGTGCTGGTTTGGTCATGAAGGCAAGCTGCGCCAACGCATAACGGTAAGATGGACTTGTGATCCAGATATTCTCCACTGGACCACCATCGCCGATTTGCCAGTTGGCAGAAGCCATAGCGACAGTAGGAGGAACAGGCACTATTCCGGCTGCTACAGGGTCAAGCAAGTTTCCAGCCGCATCTACCGGAATGACCGCAGAAAGACCGGGACGGGCATAGCGAAGGTTATATCCAGCCCTTGGTCCTTGTCTGATTATACCGCCTTCTAGGTCGTTCCAAAGGGCTGTATTGTTCCTGCTATAGGGCGCAGGACCATAAACCGATATCCACCATGTCGGCATATTGGTAAAACCCAACATTTCCCATGGATTGGTGTGTGGACGTTCGGTGTCATAATACCAGCGATAGATTGCCTTCCAATTGCCCGGCAACAGGCTACCAAAACGATCTGTGACGCCATGATAGTTCCAAGTAAATGGCTGGATCGAATCATAACCAGTATTCGTGACGTAATCGAGTTGCGCGGTTTGCGCCCATCTTTCAAAAATCGGCGTCAACATGGTCTGGATTTCACCACGCTTGTAGCTTATTCCAGTATATGGACTGGTACTGGTCTGGAAATAACCAGTACCACTTGGGCAAAACCGACCAGCAAGATAATATTCAAGATCGAACAACGGTCTTTCAAGGGTGGCATAGTTCTGTGGGATGCTATTGTAGATTTGCTGTTCGAGTGCTAGAAAAACACCATCACGCCAATCATTAAAAGCAGGTGTCAAACTACCGTCATGACCCAATATCATGTTCACAGGAGTTGGATAGGTATCATCAACAATAATCGCCGGCTCATAGGCTGGCAATAGACCCAAATAAGCCGGTGTCGCTGGAATAAAATATTGTCCGCCGCCCATTCTGCTCAAAAAGAACGGAAAAGTTGAATTGCGGTTGATCTTCAATGAAGCAAGAACAATTGCCACCCATTGTTCATTGCTAGTACCGTAAGCCACCGTTCCGGCATTATCAAGTGTGACCAGTTTACGAGCAAATTGATTTCTAAACTGACTGTATTGCAAATCGACAAATCGAACAGCAGCAAAATAATCAAATTTCGGCTCATCAGCCAACAACATCACCTTTAACATTGGTGCGACATGTTGCAAGATTTCCGACCCCAAACTTGTATCTTGAGCAGTATCTCGATAGTTGTTGTTTGCTAGGGCGTTGCCAGTAATGCCATTCTGATTTTCAATCAGTTCTTGAAAATGATTGAGCCAATATGCTTGAGACAAATAAGTTACATCATCGGTTTGCGGATTGGCAGTCAGATTAAGTGGTAAGTTGAAATAAACAGTGTTATCAAAACCAACTGTCAAGATATCTTGACCGGTAGCATTTGCTACGTAGTGCCACAATGATTGTGGAATTCCTTCCATCTCCTGAGTTTCATAGCAATACAGGCAGGAAATTGTGTTTGAAATACCATTTTTGATTTCTACAGCAGGGTTTGCCACCGCATCATTTTCAAAAATAATGTAACCGTTATTGTCATATTGGAGAGAACGTTCTAGGATAACGTCTTTCGGTCCAGTGCCGGCCGCAAATCCAAAGATTCTGTTACCCGCAAAATTGCTGTTTGGATAGGTGTTTGGATCATCCAAGGAGATGCCATTGATGTCGAACATACGAAACAACGGATCAGCATTTTCAGACCAAGTTTGTGCCAATGTCCATACTGAACCATTGAAATACATTTCAATGCCACCTTTACCATAGCCTGAAGCTGAGACTATTTTTGCAATATCACCCGTGCTTTGTGGCAACGCTGTCAACGTGTATGTTGGATTTTGTCGATTGTTCGACAGGCCAACCAGATAGATTTGCTGAATTGTTGAAGTTTTTTGCGCTACCAACAGCCTCATATTTGGGAAAATATTTTGACCATTGTCTACACTCACACTTCCGTTCGGTTGTCCAGCAATCGAAGAAAATGGGATTTGTGTGGTGACGCCATTTGCGGTAAGAGACGCGGTTATCGTCGAAAGTACACCATCGATAGGAGCAATGCGAGTGGTGCCGTAATTGTAGAGCAAGATATCTCGGGTAAACTCAATGATCGGACGTTGTGCCTGAACATTTGAAAATGTCTTACCAGACCAAGCAAAGCTATCCTTGTGTACCCAGCTATTTGTCAATGACCACATGTTCTGATCAACCGAAGAACGATCAATCGTCACATACTGTGCGGATAGCTCTTTCAATATAAGCGAATCTGGCGTCAAACGTATGCTTCGACCAACTCCATCGACAAAAAATACTGAATCGGTTGCTGTATCGAACCCTGCATAATCGTGGATAACGCCCTTGGACAAATAAGTCTGATCAAATTCAGCAAATAATGTCGTTGTGTTAGACAATACAACTTCATTACTAAAGCCACCGAAAATGCGCGAGGTATCTTGTAGATAAATCCGCATACCCGATGACAAAGCAGGCGCATTGATGGTATTGCTGATGAAACTGGTTAACGAAAATGTCGCTTGTCCAACGATCGCAAATGTCAAATCGTCATGCCGTGTAACCGCAATGGTATCAAGATTGTTGGGTGTAATCGGCAATGAAACAGAGCCGCCATTGATAATTATATCTGAAACTTTGACGCCATTTACATAAGCGGCAATCGTCTCTTGGGACGAAACAATATTAGCGGCTGACGCCGGTAATGCGAAGCTATTGGTAAAGCCATCACCGATATAAGTGTTGATTGGCGATGTCAGTGTTAGGATTGGCAGTTCTGCCAAATTGTAATCACCGAACCAATAATATTGAATGTAGTTGGTCAGCTTATCGATATCGACAGGTGGTGCCCATGAATAATAGTTCGTCTCAAACATACGAGACTGCTGTGTCGTGATAGCGCCTTGTGCATCCAGATACCCAATGAGGTCTGGATACACCAAAGAATAGGCGACATTGGCTGTATTACCAAGACTGATCATACCCGGTGTAAGCTGATAATTATTGCGCTCATCTGTTGTTTCGACAATGTAAAAATCAGTGATCGAGTTATAATAAGAAGGAAACAATCCAATATAAGCATTGATTGGTATAAAGGTGCCGGGCTGGAAAACCTGATCAACAGTTGATCCAAAAAATCTCGTCAACGCATCGGTCTGATTGACCGCAGGTAGCAGCGAGATGAACTGGTATTCGTTATCTGTTGAAGTGCCGGTATTGTTTAGATTGACGGACATCAACGAATCCTCAGATTAGCTGGTGTATTGGATACAATGATCTGAATGTTAGCGACAGTCGCAGTGCTCACCAAAATCTCATCAGGATCACTTTCGATTTCAAACTCATTGCCAAAAACACCTGCCGCATTGGTCGGAACAATGACAATGCTTGCAATCTGTCCCGCAAGCTGCTGATGGATATACGCCGCAAGTTCGGTGAAATAAAATGTATCGCCGAAGTCCCAGAAACTTACGTCAAAATAGTTATTCATTGCGGTAATGACATTAGTCTTGATTTCACCATCCGCCAAACTTGCATTGGGCAAACGTACAACCTTAAAGTTTGCCTGCACTGTTGGGTCTGCGCCATTTCCAAACAGATATTTGTAGCGAACAGGACGCCAGACAATACCGTCGCTAAACATGCGAAAGTTTTCCATACTAGCGAATGCCAAACGCAAATCAAGTTCTGTCGGCGGTGCCGGTATGAGTGTTGGATCAGAACCAGCAGCAATCCATTGCCGTACCGCTGTATCATAGGCGTAGGGCAGCACAAAAATATCGTGTATATTGGTGATAGACGGATCAATGCGCTGATCGGACGTGGCATAATGCTTCCAATGAAAAGCCAACTCATCGCCAACTGGTATTGTAGTTACAGTCACGACAGTATTTGTTGTAACTGTATTGGTCATCATATCATCGTCACAGCCACAATCCATTGTTGAAGCATTTGATGTTGCATTTACCGTCACCGGCACTTCAGCAGTCGTCACCCATGTTCCAGCAACATTTGGTCCACGTCCGATATAGTAATCCCAACTCTGGGAGAAATCTTGTGTCCATGTGGTGACTGTGCTGTTACCTGATAATGTAGAAGTGTATGTCCAAAACGTATTGTTATACAAAGGAGAGACCGAACTACTCACAATAAAAGCTTCCGTTCCGACCGCTTGTGACGTATCTGCAAACATCAAGGTATCGGTATCATAGCCGATCAACACACCACTGGTGACGGTATTAGAAGCGTCATAGGGATAATCAAAGACATTCCCTCCAAGAGTGTACCAAAACAAATAGCTGTTTACATCTGTGGTATCATCTACAACTTTATAAAAAGTATCTGGCTGATCAGGATAACCATAGCCGTAACTATCCAAGAAACTGACATGTGTTCGACGAGGCTCAACTGTTCCATCTTCATAATACCAAATATTACCAACCGTCAGATTGTAATCCTTCATCAATGCATAACCGAGTGGATTATTCCTATCTGGGTTGATTTTCATGATGGTAATGGAGTCCTGTGAAGCTTCGCCCGTGCTTTGGTCGATGGCTCGCGCGCCATTATCGAACCACTCAACACTGGATACACTCTCAAAAACATAATCCAGACCACAGCCAGTAATCTGCCAAAGTCCAGACAGACTGCCACCTCCGGGAACATAGACAACATTGATCAGCAATATGGTGGTGCCAACCAATGTAGGTGACACAAGATTATTGACTGAAGGTCCGACCGTCCATGTTCCACTAGCAGTCAAATAATCATAGGTCAGAGAGAATGAAAAATTCTGACTGAGATTCGTATAGATGGTGTTCAAGGTTGAACTACCAACCGCATTCAAAAAACACGGCAGAATAGAAACAATCGTTGATCCTGTGGGAATCACACTTGTCAACAAGACTGGACCGTTTGTCGTGGTAACTGGCACTACATTGACTTCTGAAAGTACTTGAAGAACGGTCGCCCATTGAGTAGTTTTTCCATCAGGAAATAAAAACTGAATTTGCGCACCCGGCACAATCAAGTTTGTGGCTATTGCAGGAAAACTGCCTGATGATCCAAAATAGCCCGATGTATTGTAGATTTGAACAAAAGACTGATTCCAAGTTATACCAGTAGGTATTGAGAGAACACCAGCACGAATAGCTTGAAGATATAGATCACGTACAGCATTTGCCATCTGAACAGATGAAATCATCGGTTGTATAAACAAGCTGAAAATATCAGCCGATGAATAGTTTGAAGCTGTTTGCACTTCGGTATAAAGATCGGCAACTTCCTTGAAGAATATCCCGTCCTCTTCAAACAAGCTCAAATCCTGATAGGTTCCAGTGGGATCATTGAGATCAATGTAGCGAGATTGTCCAGAATAGACACGATTGACTGCCTTGATTCGACGAGCCAAGTTAAGCTGTAATGGGAATGAGTTATAATCCTCACCACTGACCATGCGATTTTGAGTAGCATAAACCTGCGGTGCTCGATTTCGAATATCATCGATAGTCTCGGCTGTGGTCGCATTCGTCACACTTTCTTCCAACGAAAATGTGATTGTCAGATTTTTGCTGACACCTGATGCATTGGTATACGCGAACACAAGCTGCACAGCATCAATATCCAATGGCTTCATGCTATAGCTCAAGCCATTGCTGACGCGATAGCTCACACGCATATTGCCACTTGGTGCGTTACCGTATAACCCATCAGAAAATCTGATAGAAATCTGATCATTGTCTTGAGTAATCACCGAAAAAATATTACGCTCATCAGCAGGCAAAGAATTGTATGTGATATTGCTGTCAAGTACGATCGGAACCATTGTCCAGTTGGTCAGAACGTTTCCTGCATCATCGATTGTTTGTACCCAAACATCAGTCTGATTGATGTTGCCAGCCGATACATCGAGAAGCTGATTGGCAATCGGATATGGAATATAGAAATCCTGATGACCAGAGTTTCCCTGCTTGAATAACATAAAGAAACCAGTGCGAGCACTGCCGTTGCCATTGCCATCATTGAGATAAAAGATATTGAGAGCGTTCAATGGATTGGGTGTTCGTTCAGACAGCACGCCTTGATCTGCAAAATCACCATTGCAAATCTCAAATGACATTGCAGTGCCACCAATCGTTGAGCTAAAGCTCAAATTATTACCTGATACTAATCCATTGAACCGATAAAGTTGAGTTGGAATGCTAGAAACTGTACCAGTCTTGAGTGGAATACCAAAAGGATTTGTGCCAACAAATGACGAATTAAGAACAGTGACAAACTGTTCATACCAATTGGCGTTGTCAGGATCATTCCAATTGACTGTAATATTGTTCAGATTAGTTCCAAAGCTATCATAAACATCATCGTCGGTGTTTAAGCTGACAATCTTGACGACACCAGTTGCAGCAAGATTGCGCGATGGATTGTATGACAAAAATCTTGCTAATCTGAGAATGCTGGCACGAGATTCAGCGACATCAATGAAGTTTTCGCGAACAGCAATGTCAGTCTTGAAGGCAAGACTACCGGCAAGCCATGAAAGCAAATCAATGATCGCGACAAATTCACTCTGCTCGATCCAATCATTGAAGTCTTCTGGATAATTGGTCTGAATGTAGTTGCGCAAAGCTGCGTTGATCGACGGAGGATCAGACGCATTGAAGTTGATTTGAGAAAAGGCGCGATAGATGACTGTCCAAGACTGTCCAGCAAATAGCTCTGATTGACGGGTTGCAACTGCCATTTTTTAAAACTCACTGTCGGCAGAAAAATAGTTTGTTTGACGCTGCTCAAATGTTGCCGTGAAACTGTTCACCACATTCCAAGGTGCATAAAGCAGAGTCAACTCAACGCGAATGCCATTTTCATAGGTATAAACCTGCGTATCAAGCAAAGTTAGTCGCGAATCTGAACTCACAATGCGTTGACACTCAGCGACAATCTGATCATTCAATAAGGGCGTCATCGGGTCCATCAACCATTCCCAAATCAAGCAACCAAAATCTGGTCGCATCACGCGCTCACCAACCCGCGTGTAAAAATAGTTCAACAGATCACGATTAATGAGTTGAATATCGTAGAGTTTTGTTTCACCAGTCTTTTCAGTATTAATCGTGCTAAAACCGAAAAAATAACTCGTACTCGCATTTGGATAAAGATTAGGAGTATTTGACTTTGATCCAAAAACAGTCGCACTGGTATAAGGCGTTGGTACTGGCGGCGAAGTAAGCAGGTCAGACATTTTTGAGAATATCCATGATTCTCATCGTATTTATATAGTCAAAAAGTAGCAGTTAATTGCTTATTGTTTGATCACTGAATAGTTGCTGGCATTCCACAAATATTGTCCATTGGTAGCTTTGCCACCGGGTGTTCCAAATGCATACGTGTGAACGTTGGCGGGATAGCCACCGCCTTGATCCAAAACCTGAATAGCTGGCGATCCGTCAGAAGTAGTCGTAGTACCCAAAAAGATTGCCGCATGTGACATGCCGTAGTTTGGCGAACTAGGACCATAGCTGTTGTATTTGCCATTTTCAAACAAGGCGATCGGAGTTCCAACCTGAAGATCATTGATACTATCAGGAGTGAGAGTTTGACCTTGTTGCCAGCCGCCTGCTCGACCGAGTCCAGTTGCTGCCTTAACCAAGTCTGTGCATTCGCCACCGCCGACATGAGTGCCCTTGTATTGAGAAATAAGCTGCTGCGCCGTCGCATTGGCAATCCGTGTCGTGCCACCTGAGGCGGTCGTGACAGTCGTTGGCACGGTAGCCCCAGCCTGACCCACCGTATTGGCCGCAGAAGGCGTTGTAGGCGTTCCTGCTCCGCCTGTGGTGGTAATGGCATTGGCGGCGTTTGGAGACGGACTAGATTGCGGACCAGATGGATGTCCCTGCCATGGTTCATGGGTCGGCAAAACATTCACAATGGTCATGACGGTGGCTTTCTGCCCATTTTGAATGTCAGGCGCCGAAGTTGGTTTTGGCACTTGCGCTGGCATAGCTGTAACCGCTGGTGCGGACGGAGCCGATCCCGGATTATCGTTGATGGTTGCTCCCTGACGAGTAATCGCGCCAGTGACATTCATCGTATTGTCACCACCCGTCTGATTACGAGTATTTCCAGTCACCTTTGTGGTGTGATCGGCGCCAGTTTGATTTCTTGTATTGCCAGTGACACTGGTCAGAAAGTCACCAGTCACTGTCAGATTAGTGTCTGACTCGCTCGACAAAACTATCTTGGAGCCAGCACTACCAACGATCTGACCATCGGCTTGCATGTTGATGTCAGTGACAGCACGAAAATAAATTGATCCACCCGCATCAAGAATTATGTTGCGGTCGGCTCGCAAGTTGAAATCCTGTTCGGCGCGAAGACTGACAGAGTTTTTCGAATATATCTCAACACCATCGTCGGACAACTCCATCCAAGAATTGCCCATCTTTGAGTTGATGTAAACAAAACCCGTGGTATCGTTGATGAGAACCTGCACGCCAGATCGCGTTCTGATTCGAATGAATTCATTGTTGGTATTATCATCAACATACATCTGATGACCACGCGGCGTATTCAAACCATAAACACCTGATACGCTATCGCGTCTGGCAGAAGAATTCGCATACCCACGTTGAGTATCGGTTTGCAAGCCTTGAGTTTGAATACCGTTGGCTAATGGTGTGAAAACTGGGCGTTGTGGATTATCAACATTGACCGAATCCAAACGTTTGTTGTATTCAACGACAGGCACATTTCCCTGACTTTTGAAGTTTGGATCAGCAGTTGATCCTGCGGCAATACCGGGAATCATCTGATTCATGTTCTGCTGGAAGATACAGGCATACCAAAAACCACGCGCAGTATCACCATTGACGAATGTTACCAAGACTTGGTTATCAAGATCAGGAGGCACTGCCCAAAATCCATAGGATGTTTGCGAGCCTGCCATCGTCTGATCGCTCTTACTATTTTTGGTAATGCTGGTCGCACCACCAAAAGGCGTAGCATAGCTTACCGTAATCCAATCCTTCGGATTGGCTGGATCACCACCGATCTCTGGAATATAGACTTGCAGTCTCCCCATCATCTGAGGATCGGTATTGTCTTTCACAAACCCGATAAAAGTACCATGTAAAAAGATGCGTCCATTATTTGAATCTGGATCGTTACGTCGTGTAATGCGATTAATTTGAGCCATTAGCTAGAATTTCCCGGTTTTCCCGGACCATACATGTTCGGAAAATAACCCAAGCTTTTTGATAGATTTGAATTGAAATCAACTTGTCGTCCTCTTTCATAATATTGTAAGAATGAGGACGTTGCTTGTTCACCAGTTGTTGTCGTTGCCAACTGACGGTATGAGTTAGGTTCTCCAAAACCAGAGCCAGCTTGGTTAGCTAACTCTCGAATTGTATAATCGGCTTGTTGTTGGATGGTAGCATTTTGTGGATAAACACCTTCAATAGTATTGAAGTTTTCATATCGTGGTCCATTCCATTGCAAAAGTCCAGCCGCAGGAAGTCCATTGGTATCGGTGATTTTCACTGTCGGATTCATGGCACTTTCGCGATAGGCGTTGGCTACAATTCCGTCTGCTTGTGCATCGGTCAACGGCAAACCTCTCGCCGCTGCTGACGCCAACAAAGCTGCCTTGAAATCCGAAGCATTCGACTGTTGTTGAGCTTGCGTCATTGGCACTCTAGCTGGTGTAACAGTCGGATTCGCAGTTGATGGTCTTGGTGTAGTCGTATTGCCTTTTTGAGAAGACGGTCTAGCGGATGGAGCGTTATTGAGATTGTTGATGGCGTTGATCACGTTGATCAACGGATATAGAATACCATGTAATTTCTGCTTGAAGATACCATCCGAGAAATAGGAAGTGATTTGTGTCGCTCGATAGATGCCAATAAATGAATCGTCATTTCTAAAAATAGGTACAAAGTCATTCCCAGTGACAATCGGATAACGAAAAGTGAACATGAAAACCTGATCGCCAGCTACCCAGTTTGGCTGATTCGGACTATAGCTCTGACTGCCACCATTAGGATCATTGAGACGTAAGGCGATGGTTCTCTGTAGATTTGATTGACCAATCCAATAAGGATCACCGCGAATATCAAGATCAACATTTGCAAGCTGAGTTGTGTAAGGTTCGTAAAGTTGTTCAATCAACGATCCGAATGTACTTCTGTCACGATGATATGGTCCTACAAGACCAGTACCAGTTTGTTGCATCTGATCCTTATAGGCTTGACGAAACGGAACACTATAATTGAAGTTCTCGTAATCAAATTCGGTATTCAAGACATTTCCAGTGTTGGATACAATCAAATCTTCTGCGTAAATGGTGGTTCCTTTTGCAGTCTGAGTCCCACCAATCCCAAGCTGTGCATCTTGTGCTGCATTTAATCGCGTTTGAAGAGTTTGTGCCGTTGCAATAATATTTTGTTGTTTTGCAACAAGACTATTCAAAGTGGGCGAAGCAGCATTAAGAGTTGCAGTCGCAAAAGCTCGTTGAATAATACTCGATCCGGGAGTACTTAATGTTTGAATAGCAGCACTTACTTCAGGTGTAATTGCAGCTTGATCCTGTGTTTTTTGGGTAGCAATAGCCGCATCAATATCTGTTTTTGATTGTGCCAAAGCAGCAAGTTGCTTTGTTAGATCAGGAACTTCAGTTGCATTTTTTGCTTGGTTGATCTGTGCGTCTGCGGCTTTGGCAGCAGCCTCAATATTATCAACCGACATACGAGCGCCTTCAAGCTTAGGCAACAAGGCTGCCCATTTGAAGCTTGACTTGATTTCCATATTCAAGACTTCGGTGTTTAAGCCGGTAAACAGATATTGATAGTTTTTTTTCAACAAACCTCTGGCAAGCAAGGTCTTCAACATTGAAGCTTGTACCGTGGGGTCTCTTGCGTTATTACGCTGAACAACACTTGCAATAATAGCTTGCGTGTAATATGGAAAAATATGAAAGGTGATAGTGCGTATGTAAACGCTGTTCCAATAATCATATCCAGTCACATTGATATCGGTCTCAACTCGAAAAATAATCGATTCCTTGAACTTACGATCGTTAGTATTTTGCGTGGATTGATCCGTCTGTGTTTGAGTATTGTCACGATCAAGACCCAAATTTTGAATCTGCTCATTATTGTGCAACGGCCAATCGATCATGTCGGTGATGACGGTGCCCGGTGAGAAAATCGCTTGAAAACTACCATCCTTGAATGTGTTGATCTTAATCGAGCTATTGTTTGGTTGCTGCGGCTTTGTTTTATAGTTGCCGATTTTTACATCTGAAACAGATGGCGGCGGATTTGCAATGTCATGAACCATAAACTTGTAGGTTACTGATTGAAAGCCATTTCGAGCCGTCCATGCATTTGTCAAGTTTGTTCCAAGATCATCAAAAAAAGCACTTATGGTTCCACCAGAAGCACTCATGGTTTGTGGAGCCGTCAATGTGTCCTGAGAATCAATGACATTCTCGTTATATGGGATAGCAGTAAGTGTGTAGTTGCCACCTTTTTCATCAAAATGAGTTTCAACGTCGGTGATTTGGATTTGCCAAATCCAACGACTTGTGTTCAAACCAGCATTTGTCAATGCATCAACTTCAATGTCACCCTCGGTGCCACCTGCTGCACCTTTCTCAACATAGGCTTTGAAGGATAGTTGCAAATAATATGGTGCATACTGAAGATTGCGGATTTTGTTTTGCAATGCCGCTTGCTTCAACGCATCAAGAAACCCGACACCAATAGGCTCAATAATGTTGATGGTAAACTTGGTAGCATTGATGTTGCGAGATTCGTAGTTGGGACCAACCAGACTGTCCATCTCAACGCTTTTGATGCTATACGTCGTGACGCCACTTTCAGCTACCACGATCTTGTTCAGCTTATCAACCGCATTATAAAGCGCCGATACACTCGAAGGATTGCCTGCTTGTGTATAGAGATCGATGTCGGAAATACAGAACAACTGCCAATGATAGGCAACCTGCCAATGACTATTGAGAGGATTATCCATACCACCTAGAAAATTCTGCAATAGTCTTTGAATATCACCAGCATCGGCAGCAGTACTTCCTGCTGCTGGTGGGGTGGGAGCACTGGTCGTCGCAGCAGCAGCGGCAGAAGTAGGGGTAGAAGCCGTTTGCGGCGTTGGTGTGCTGGGTGTTGGAAGACGCTGCGTTGTTGTACTGGCAACCGCTGGTGGCGATGTAATGACAGGAGCGACATAGCCACCACCGCCTATAACATCACCCGGATTTGGCGTGACGACAATACCCGGTGTAGCACTGCTACTATTGCCAGCTACCGGCGTATTCAACGCAGGTGTACCAGTCAAACTTGGACTAGCTGTTGTTGGGGCGGTTACCGGAGTCCTATTGGTGTAACCGTAGCCACCAACAAGAGGAACATTTGTACCTGACACTTTTTTGTCCTTTAGCTTACGTATTAGTCCACTATTAGCCCACTGTTAACCCACTATTTGACGAAGATAAGACCCACTCGGCACCCAGATTTGAATGCCGGGAACACATGTCCAGATTGGGTCTTTTCTCATAAAAGGATTTCGAACACAAAATACCCACC
>Ga0116230_10004278_pt1 | contig 14012 bp, 9 predicted proteins | sample S1TSphfallax_3_FD_88678 | JGI IMG/M metagenome (GOLD analysis project Ga0116230, IMG submission 88678) | Host-associated microbial communities from peat moss isolated from Minnesota, USA - S1T2_Fd - Sphagnum fallax MG | ecosystem: Host-associated > Plants > Peat moss > Unclassified | place: USA...
GGGGACTTCACAGTGGCCTTCGGCCACGGGTACCCACTAGTATACACATAAGAGAGCTATGAAATTCCAAGGCTCAACCAAAAGAACATAGTTTGGGAGATCACTATTAAATACACAGGCTGCAATAGCCATGGCAGCTGCTTTCCCTGAACCACTAGCCAGGGCACCATGCCCATGGGACGGTTTGATTTTAATTTTGTCAGCCCCAGGACCATGGTGATGAAACCCACTGCCCTTTATTTATCCTCTCATGTGGTGATTTTTTTAATTTTTTAAAAAAGGTCCCATGTTGTGGTAGGGTTCCCTGGCTACTGAGGGAGGGACAGCAGTGCCATGGCTATGGTGGTTAGCATGTGTAATAGTTATCACCCAAACTATGTTTTTTGCTTAATTGCCTTGCAAAAAGAACTTTAAGAATAGTCATCCAAGAATGTCAAGAGGATATCTATATTTGGAGATATCTATCAGATGCTCAGATCCACATGTATGCATTGTTTTTTCTTCAAATATCCTTGTGATATGATATATGAGAAGGGAAAATTGTTGGATGTTAACATAGTTGACTAGAATTTTTGTCATATCTTTCAAATAAACATTAGGAAATACAATTAAGCTTGGCACCATAAGGTGAAACCACAAGTGTCATTCCATGCATGTTGAACTCAAGGGGTGCAGAATGCATGAATTAGCTCTTGAACCATGGGTTGAATTGCAAGGATGGGCCTATCTACCATAATCAAAAAAATAATACTGGCTGTTTCACATTTGCTAATAGGTTATCAGAAACAACAACAAATGTTAGTTAATTAGTAAACTAGGGGATTTACTAATTTGGTTAATTAGTTTTGAGTTTTTAATTATTTAATTGTTTACTATCTTTGTTCACACTTGCCATAAAATAATAGTAAAGTAACCCAAAAGAGTTATCGCCCTTCAAGGTCATGTCAAAATGGTAACTCTTTCCTTGTCTATTTCCCTACTACCTACATCTTGTCCTTATCTACCTTCAAATCTACTAATGAAGCTTCATGGCCAAAAGCTCCAAAGCAAAGAACTTCGTCATCACCATGTATTGTGCTTGGCAATTGTCCTAAAAGTGTACCTATGTAAAAAATGGCAATCATTATAGAATTAAGGCAATGTTCTAGAAGTTGTGTAATGTGTTTAGAAGTTGGGTGATGTTCATATTCATTGTAGTTCTTACACATCCTCAATTACATTCTTGTGCAATGCGAGCATGAGAAGTTGCAACATTTTTTTCTACATGATTTGTATCTTTGACATTAACTACTTTAGAAATCTAACATTTCATTTTTTGCAATGTGTCATTTGAGGGTTCTTTCTTTTGTCAATTCTCTTTTAGTTGGTTTTGCAAGTGCAAGATTGGATCCAACATGGTTATGCAAAAGTTGAACTCCATGACTTGGCATCTTCTGTAGATGATGATCTAGATTTGATCAATGCACAAAAATTTGATTCTTCATTTGTTTTAAATTTTTTGTGTTTATAAACTCTTATGGAGCTAAGAGCTTGGTGATTGGGTTAAGGCCACATTGATCACTTGGAATTCACATTTTTTGATGGCACGATATGACGATTGTCATTGGATTGAACATTTTCATGTGAACATATGATTTGTGCAACATTTGACATTGAAATTGAAGCCCATAATGGAGAATAAAAACACAAAGTTTTGGTTTGCTTATGAGTATTTGTGTGGCTTGTACAAGTTGGTTCACACATCTCAATATCTACATTGGTTTGAATCTTTTATTATTAAGTCCATTAGTATGCATTTGGTGTTATATGAGTTTTTCCATGCCATGAATGTTGTGTTAAGGATTCAACTCAAATGGCCTAAAAGGAGTGATCTAGTTGAAGTCATGGCCAAATTCAAAAAGTTTTGTAGCTTGCCATCAATTCATGGTGCCATTGATGCAACATAGATCCATTTGCAAAATCCATAGAATGAGAATTTTGTTACTATTGATTTCTATTCATTCAAGTCTAAAGGTTACAACATCCAAATGCAAGCAATAGTTGATCATTGCAAAAGGTTTCAAGATGTTTTTTTTTATGTTTTTGGCTTGATGAATGATGTTTGAATTTTGTGGATATCTTCTTTGTATCATTCATCCATTTGCAATTGCAAAGAAGGAAAACTACTTACAATTGAACATGGACAAGAAGGGGTTAGGCCATACATCCTTGGCAATATGGGGCATCCCCTTTTGCCTTGGTTAATGGTGTCTCACAAGTAAGTGGGCATTCATCACATTATTCTCAAAGCAATTATATTGTATCCTTGATGATTATCTCTTGGTAAAAGTGTTCTGAGAATCTTTTGGAATTTTCAAGCAAACGTTCAAAGAATTGTTATTCAATATGAGTTTAAATATCCTTTTCTTATTTGATCTTGTCATGTGTTGTTGTTGTTGCTACATGTTAAATCATTTGATCATGAATGGCAAGGATGAAGATATAGACACTCTTATGGCCCAACTTGAATAAACCAAATGCAAAGATGAGGGACAAAACATAAGTAGGCATTAAACAAATACCTTTACAAGATGATGAGATGTTTGGAAGTATACCAAAAGCTCAATTGGAATAGTACCTTGCAACAAAATAGGCCCCAAATTCGAAAGCATTAATAACATCAAGCTTTATTTCTTTGCTAGAATGTACATCGTCACAAACATACTAGGTTTCACAGGTTTGTACAGATTTTGTGCAAAATCCAATTTTCATAGTTTTATACAAAAATTGAATGAATTCCATGTTATGGTTAATATGAACGATATTTTTACATATTCAATATCTTAGATATTCAAATGGATGAGAGATTTTTTTGAATGACATACGTGAATGTTCATTTTTAACACACAAAAATTGCATAATTTTATACAAAATTACATTGAACAATAATTGCAAGGATATAGTTAATATGTAAATTGTACATAGGGCATTCACACATTACACAATCCTTTTTTAGATGTCGCATTTATAATTTTTCTTGCATGTCTTTGAAACTTAAATATAAAACATTAATATTTTCATTGAAATATCAAGAAAGGGACTCACATATGTAATGCTAATAGAGTTGAAATTTTTTTAATGTAGAAAAACACATCAAAATCCTAAATATTTAATGAGTAATGAACTTTTTAATCTTGGCAAGAAATTTTGTCCCACCTTACAAAATTCATGGATATGAACTTTTATTTTACAATGTGTTAATTTTATTTGTTTGAAACTTTGGGATGTTAGATAAATTATGTTTAAGAAATTAAAGATCCATTGAAAGAATGGAATTTGATTTTAATTTATTATGTTATGGACTTTTCAAAATCCCAAAAACTATAATCATTTTTAAAGCCGTTTTAAGCATTTAAAAATAATTATTTAAAAACATTTTTTTATCATTTTTTTAAATATGTCTTATAGCATCATGACTTGAAATTGGAAATGGAACTAAATGTTACTGTTAATATCATTTAAATATTCATATTTTAAGCCAGTTTTCAACTACACTAGAAAACGACTTTGAAAAGGGACTTTAATCCAACGAAATTGAAACACCTTAGTGTGTTTTCACCCCATACTTCACATCAAAACATGATAAGTATAAAAATCATATCATTTATGTAAAAGTAGTATATATATTTCTCATGCCATTTTTACATTTTGAAGCCCATAGATTTTGCACAGACATATTGTTTTATGATTTTTGCATGAATCCTATTGAAATTTCACAATATTGAAAGTTTATGATGATGCAAACAAATTCTATCAACACATTGCCAAATTAAAAAACAATCAAGAGTGAATTCAAAGGTTTGAAACTTTCACATCTACCTTATTGTTGGTCTATTTTTTATTTTTTCAATTTTATTCATCATCATCATCATCATCATCATCATATGCATTTCCTTATGGATTTGCATTGTCTAATGAAAAATTTGACAATAATTCCATAAGTGGAGGCATATCACATTTGATTTTTGCAAAAAAAACATGGCACATTACTACATTCATACTTGCAAAAACATATTTGATGAGATTCTTGTTTATCCAATGCATTTTCATGTTTCTACCTTTAAAATATTCTAGCTTCTCCTTGGTGGTTTACTAGTGGATCTTGTTACAACACTTTTCAATTTCCAAATGTGTGACACTAATGCATTCCATAACATCAACCATGATTTTGTTGTTTTTGTTTGCACCTTCAAGCACAAAGGTGAAAACATTTGATCATTTTCACTTTACACTTATGCTTGTGGGAGTTATTAGAATTGTTGAATTGCTTGTAGGTGTTAATGGAATGTTTATAAGATTCAAAAAATTGGAGAATGGATTGCCTTGGCTAAACCATGACAAATCATTGAACTTTAAATGAAATTTAGTTAATTCTTTTGTACATTTGCAATTGTAGCTCACTTCTATGATCTTCATGCACATATAATCATTTCCCAAAAGCTCTTGCATTAAAGATGTTTGAGGTGCAACATAGTCTTTTGTATTTAGTCTTATAGTGGGTGTTGTGTAAACTAGATTTCCTTCAACATGAATAGTTTTCATGTGTCCCGGTGCATTGATTATGCTCTCTACTTGGAATGCTTGAATAACATTGTAAAATTCCCTATTGAATTGTGTGAAAAGATGGTGGTAATCACATTTTTCAATTGCTAGATCTCATAATGGAATGTGGTGGTTAGTCCCTACATGTTAATCTATGACTTTCTTATAGTTGAAATTAGTCATTTCGCTTGTCTTTGCAAAAACATTTATTGCAAATTAGGTTTTTCACTTTTGTGATTTTGTGCAATTCATCAACTATCTTATCCCACCTTTTTTGTGACATGTACCATTTGAGATTGAAGATTGACCAATTCTTTAAGAATTATGTGTTCCATTTTTTGTGTTGAATCAAAACTAAGACCTCGAAATGTTCCTAATTACCTTGTTTTCAATTGCACTTGACAAAGCAACATCCATGCATATTTTCCCCTTCCCCTACCTCTCCCTTGCCTTGATCTTGATCCTACAAAACTTTGAGATTAATGGTCTATGTCCATTGCTAGAAATTGCAACAAACAAACTCACAACAAAAAAAACTTTCAACATAGCAATGGAGTCACATGATGGATTATTAGTTTAACTCCTTAGTCTCTAGATTGGTATCTTGCCAATCATGATTTGAAAGAGAACATTCATATTTTCAAGATTTTACCAAAATATAATTAATTTACCATTTACATTATTAGTAGATGATAACATTCTTGATAGCCTACCATGTCACTTTGCCACATCTATTACGTATGAAAAAGTGATGTTACATGTGAACGAAGGTTGTATATTGCTAAGTTATTTCTTATGTTATCTACAAGTGTGAATGTACCTTTAAAAGTCAGGTCTTGTCTCACGTCATATTGATACCCTCCAATAATCGATTCACAACCTTTTATCAAGAAAGATATGTTTATGGCAAGTCCAATGGGAGCTATCTCTCTATAAGGGACGTCTATACTTTGTTGTAAGGTGGATAAGATTGGGCCTGGTGAATGAAAATAACTATGTAAAAAAGAATTGAACGTTTTTTGGCATGAAGAAAGTACTTCACATAACGCTTTTATGAAAGAATTTTTTTGAAGATCTCATGTCAAAAAAGCTGAACCCTTAAAGAAAGGGGTTTGCGCTGCTTTGGAGTCCCATTGTCAATATCTGAAATTGCCACTATTACAGAATAGAGTAAAACAAGATCCATGTGCTAACACATTAATTTGTTGAATGCCTTGTTACATCAGTGCTCAAGATTCTAGGGTACTTATTTCAATTTTTACTTAGTTGTGTGCTGTCTCCCAAGTTCAACTTTTCTTTTCGCAATGAGCCATTCTGATTGGCATCAACAACAAAAAAAGTCAAAACATTTTGGTCCCTCCCCAAAATAGAAGGTTTCTATTTCCAACAGAGACTTTCCTTTGGCCAAGTTATATAGTTGAAAAGAGGTCAACTCTGGCAAAGCATATGGGACAAAAGCCTGGTGCATTGTGGCAATGGGAATACTTTGGGGAACACATTGGGAACTTGAGGACTCCTTGGTTATTACTTGTTCACAACGCCTTGGGAACTTGATGAGAAGACAGTGGGAACTCATTGGGAACAGCAAGCAAAACCAAAAAATAGGCCTCTTGGGTGCATGCTGTGAGGCCTCATTAGGTTAGCATAATTTCTATCCCTCCATTTGTTTGTCACCATTTCCAACCTAGACTAAGGTCAGGGAGTTGGGACATGCAATTGGGGAGACATTTGGCCCGCTATACACTAGGAGTCAGGGCCAATGTTCAACCCAAATCCAGCATTCCTATTGGTGCAAAAGTTGAAATCAGCCCCAAGGCTTTACACTAGCAGTCAAGGCTGAAAGAGAAAAAAAAGTTTGCAATCTGCCCCAAGGTACTAGTAAATGCTGAACTTTATGGCTTTGTAGGCGCCCCGAGGCTCAAAAAAGGATACCATCAAATTTGGGAGGCCAATTTGCAACCCAAAAATACTCAAAGGCGGCCCCAAGTGTTTTTGGCCCTGACTCCTAGTGTAAAGCGGGCCTTTAATAAATGTAAAGTGCTGAACATGTCTGGCATGTACATACTTTATGGTCCCGGCCACCTAGCGGTCTTGGCTTATTTGACCTGTTTCCAAAACTAATTAGGAGCCAAAGACCACAGCAGCACATTGTCAACGCCACCTGCAAAAATAAACGAGCTTGAAAGCTTCCAAGAAAACCCAACTGGAGACTTTCGCACCACTGAATACACGTGCACTGTCAGCTTCGTACCTCACCAACTGCCCCACAACCCAGTTCATATAATTGTGTTGTTAGGCTTAGTACGCTGTGGGAGTTGGACGTTTGGAGTGAGAGATCTTTGTATTTCATGTCTCTCTGCAACCACTACCAGAGCTGGTTAATGCAGAAAGAATATGGTGTGGGGATTTGTTTGATTGGAGAGAAGTAAAACAGTGGAAGAAATGAAGCAATCTGCAGTGGGATTCAGCTCACTAGTGCATATGGGTTGCAAGAATTTTGTTGTTATTGTAGCCATTCTCTGTGCTGTTAATCAGATTCATGGAACAGAAGGGTTGTCGAAAGATGGTTTAGCTCTACTCGATTTCAAGAATGGCCTCATCTCCACCGGAACTGCTCTTGGCAGCTGGAGGGCTTCCGATGCATTGCCATGCAATTGGGAAGGAGTTAATTGTTCCGGATCAGCTGGACTTGTGACCTCCCTCTACCTCCCTAGTGCAGGGCTTGTTGGCCCCATTTCTCCTAGCCTTGGGAAGCTTGAAGGGTTGCAAAATTTGACATTGTCCAACAATATGTTATCTGGCTCCATTCCATCAGAGCTTGGCAACTGCACTAAGCTGATAATACTGGCCCTGGACCAAAATAACCTCACTGGGGAGATTCCAGCAGAGCTTGGCAACTGCACTAGTCTTCAGGTGCTAGCGATCCAATCCAATCAGCTCAATGGGAGTGTGCCCCGCGGGATTTACAACATCAGCAGCCTAGGGGGCTTCTATGTTAACAACAACAATCTGGTTGGCAATATCACAGAAGGTATCTATCATGTACTCTGGAGCTCCTTGTAATGTTATCTAATGTCTCCTGGTTGAATATATCTGGCTGCAGTTTGCCTTAAACTTTGATACCTCGCAATACATTTCAGTTGGAGGATTGTTGAAAACAGAAATCCAGCATTGAGAAAAGAACTTTGCAATTTTTTCAGCAATGTATTACTGGGTCCACATAATTTGGTGACTAGTGTAATGTAAGGCTCGACATATGACACCATGGATCTTGGGTTTACTCTATGAGCAACAGAATACATGCTGTCCAGTGTAAGATATGGAATAGGTATTAGTTACTTTGACCCTGGCCAGAGGCTGTTGCAGGTTAAAGGTGCCTACGACATTAGGTGTAGGGTCACCCAATGCCATGGGCAGTACCGGAATCTGAGGCAAAGCTGAGGCAGGCCCGATTCTGGTAATGCCTTATGGCCTTGGGCGTTACACAACATAAAGATCAATGATTTTTTTATTTTTTTTCCATGGGGAAAAAATGGCATGAGGCATTTTGGAAAATGGAATGCCCACAGGTGTGAACATTTTATATTCCAAAATGCCCCATGGGTTCTTCCTCTCTGTAAGCGTGTGTGTGTGTGCACATACACTAAAAAATATTTGCAGAGGTTTTTCTGTGACTCAGCAGCCACCAGTACTTGTATAGAACATGTACACATATGCATGTGTATACACATAGGACATATATGTAGTCCATATGAAATAGGTATTGGTTTCTTTGACCTGGCTAGAGGGTGTAGCACCTGAACGGAGCCTAATACATGGATTATATGATCCAGCAATCACCAGAGCTTATACAGGATACATACACATATGCAAACACTAGTACATGACTATAAGGCTTTTCCTGGGGGCCGCAAGGTCCCATCCAAAGTACTAAGTACTAACCAAAATTCTTTGAATCTGCCTAATCAATATAGCTCCCGCCTGTAAGCAGATGTGGGGTGGCCTTAATATGGGTGTGGCTCTATCACCAATATATCTCCCTGGGGATAGCCGTCATGAAGACTAATTTCCCATTTGATCACCTTGCAGATTTGGAGTATCTGGCACAGATGCCAAATATTTATGACATCTGGATGCAATTTAACTCCTTTTCAGGGACAATACCAGCTGGAATCAAACAAGCTTCAGGCTTGTCCACATTGCTTCTCAATTTTCAAGACAATGGGTCTGGCAGTTTTGGAGGTCTCATACCCAAAGAGCTTGGCCAGCTACCATATTTGGTGGTATTGGATCTGCGTGATAACAGTTTCAGTGGGACTATTCCACCAGAGCTTGGGAACATATCAACCTTGCAATCTCTTCTTCTTTCTACCAATAACCTAACAGGTCCCATTCCACAAGAGCTTGGAAATTTAACGAGTTTGATCTATCTTCATCTTTACCAAAATGAGCTCACTGGGCCGCTTCCAGAAGAATTAGGCAATTTGCACAATCTTGCTGAAATGCTTGTATACGGCAACCATCTGAATGGGACAATACCACCATCACTGGGGGTGTTAAACAGCCTCAGCACTTTTGATGTTCACAACAACGGCATGTCTGGAGGTATCCCTGCAGAATTTTTCAATTGCCTAAATCTGACAACCTTGGATATGTCAGATAATGAGTTTTTTGGACAGATCCCACCTGAGATTGGGCAATTGACTGACTTGTCATACCTTGGTTTGTACGATAATCACTTTTCGGGTCCAATTCCTGAACAGCTTGAGAATCTTACGGTTCTTCAACAACTTCTTCTGAGTAACAACAGTTTTTCAGGTTCTCTACCCATGGGTTTGGCAAATCTTCTTCATCTCACAAATATTTCACTCTATGATAACCACCTGTCAGGCCCACTTCCAAGCAAGCTAGGGATGCTGAGCAATCTCACTGTTTTGGATGTAACAAACAACGCTTTCAATGGCACTCTTCCAACTGGACTGTGTCAAAACAGCTGTTTGAGAATTCTTGACATTCAATATAACAATTTTGACGGTCCCATTCCAATGGAGCTCAGAAACTGTGGATCTCTAGTTCGAATGAGGGCTGGATTCAATTCTCTGACATCCATCCCAAATTACTTTGGGAGAAATTCAAACCTTCAATATTTGGAGTTGTCATCAAATTATCTACACGGTGCATTGCCTTTGGAGCTTGGCCTTGGAAGTGCACTTAGCACATTGAAACTGGACAACAATAGATTCTTTGGCAATTTGTCGAGTGAGTTGGTGTTTTCTAATCTCCCCAATCTTCAAGTTTTGAACTTATCATCCAACCAATTTGTTGGTCCTATTCCACCATCTTTGGTTAATTGCACAAACCTCTTCATATTGGATTTGAGCTATAATTTCTTCAATGGCTCCATTCCCCAGGCTTTTCCAAGTACCTTGCAAGGGCTTTACTTACAAGGAAATGAACTATCAGAGCAAGATTTGAATATATTCACCAACCTCTCCAAGTTGAATTTTCTCAACATGGCTCAAAATAACTTGAGGGGCCTTATTCCTCAAGAGATTGGGTTACTAAATGATTTACAAAGGCTAAACTTGAGCTACAATCGATTTTCAGGAACCATTCCAGTTGAACTTGGGAACTTACAAAACGTTCAAGTTCTTGATCTTTCACATAATCAACTTTCTGGGACCATTCCTCCAACTTTAGGTACTCAACTTGTCTCCCTGGAATCAGTAAATGTTTCATACAATGACCTCAATGGCTCTTTGCCATCGTCTTGGATTAGGTTCTTAACATCAAATTATGACTCTTTTGTGGGAAACCCTGGGCTTTGTTTAATCTATTCTAGAGATGGCCAATGTTCAACTAATCCTTTACATAGTGGGAAAAAAAAAATTACGACTCATGTAGTAGTTGCCATAGTTGTTAGCTCCATAGTTTTCATACTAGGTTTTGGACTTTTAACATATTGTTATTTTCTTAAAAGTTCCAAAGACACAATGGTTGCACTTAGCAACATTGAGGTTGTAAGTTCTCCTGGTAGGGAAATATCTTTCAATAACATCATGGAAGCAACCCAAAACCTTAGCAGTGATTACATCATTGGGATAGGAGGCCATGGTACTGTTTACAAGGCAATAATGTTTGATGGAAGTGTAGTTGCAGTGAAAAAAATTCCCTTGCTACAAAAAGATTTACAAATCCATAAAAGCTTCTTGAGGGAGATAAATACAATAGGGAATGTTAAACATCGAAATCTAGCCAAACTTTTGGGGTTTTGTAAGTGGGGTGAAATTGGACTTCTCATATATGATTACATTCCAAATGGAGACTTACATGAAGCCTTGCATAATAAGGTCAATGGTATGGTTCTCAATTGGGACACTAGATTAAAAATTGCTGAAGGTATAGCACATGGTTTAGCATACCTTCATCATGATTGTGTTCCTCCTATCATCCATCGAGATATCAAATCTAGGAATGTGCTTCTGGATGCCAACTTGGAAGCCCACATTGTTGATTTTGGGATTGCAAAAACTATGTCACTCAAGCCCAAAGATGATGTAAGCACAACAACAGTGGTTGAAGGGACCTATGGGTACATTGCCCCTGGTGAGAATCAAGATTTGCCTAACTATTTGTTGTGATTTTTTGAAACAAAACTTGCTCTTTAAGATTGTAATTTTGAATGCTTGTGAAATGGAATTATGTAGTTGAAGATAATTTTTTTTTCACATTGCAACATTGTCTCTGGTTTTTGTAATGAAAATAATAAGATCTTCATATGTACGAGGGCCGACCAACTGTAATTGCATTAGTAATTGACAACGCTTGTTTGGATGTTGCAGAATATGGGTACGGTGGACAAGTCACACCAAAAGTGGATGTCTATAGTTTTGGAGTGGTACTACTTGAACTTTTAACAGGGAAGCAACCGATTGATCCAAGCTTTTGTGAATCAGAACACATAATACCTTGGGTATTGTCAACAATTGGGCAAAATGGTCTTACTTTCGATGATAATGTGTTGGATCCTAGACTCCTTGACACATCCACAAATCTACAAAAGGCACAGATGTTCCATGTACTTAAAATTGCTCTTCTTTGCACCAAAACTGCACCTTCAGATAGGTTGACAATGGTCCAAGTTGTAGAATTCCTAAGGAGAAGCCAATACTTGTAAATTTAGTCCTTAAATACAACCAAGTAAGCCTATTTGGCACTTGAAATTGGCTAACAAAGATCCAAGATGTAAAAATCTTAATGACAAGCCAATTTTTGTAAATTCTATCTTAAATACACAACCAAGCATGCCTCTTTCATTTGCTAGAATTGGTGTCATATATTCAAAGAGAATGGGACCAAAATATTGAATTAAAACCATTGAAGCTAGATTATTTTGAATTGACTTCAACCTTAGTCTTGATTTTGTAACTTTAAAGTGGGGGGTCAACAATTTTCTCTTCATCTACATATACATTCATTTATAACAAATTAGGCAAATACAATTGTAGAATTTTTTACATAGTATTGCATAATATTCATGTCACTATTGGAAAACATGTAGCCAAACCACTAAACAATTGGCAAAACTTGGCACAAAAAATCACTAAAAATAAAGAGATTACAAAATAAAGCTAATCATTTGGACAATTGAAGATTGTCAAAATAGTGGGATACATCAATCACAGTTTGTTGTCATGCATTAAAAATTAAATAAATCAATGCCAAAAAGACATGAACAAGGTACATTTCTTCACCAAACGACGACGACGACGACAACAACAACAACAACAACAATAATAATAATAATAAATAACATTTCAATGTCTCTTTTCTCTAGACCATAAAAAAACCTGCAATGTCATTTAGTTAATTATCAATCACCATTATATTGCACTGAAATTTTTGTTAAAAGTTTTAATAATCATTGTTGTTGAGTTTTAATGCCTAAAAAAAAATCAAATTTAACATTTAATTAAAAATATTAATAGTTAAAGGAATTAGAAATATAAATAAAACATATTTACATAAATTTTGCAATCATAAAAGAAAATTTACCATTTCTCAATGCTTTTAATTTGTTAAAACTCTTACAATGAAATTAAAGAAATCAAATAGAAAATACCCTAAACATAAACAACCACATAAGCAAGGTATATTTGAATTTTCCTAAAAATATTTCCCCAATCCTCACTACAAAAAAAAAATTGAAACTTGCATTGCTAACAAACATAGCATTTCAAATTATTTCATTAAACATATTAATAAGAAGTTCTTTGACCTTTTCAAAACAACAATCAACCTTTCACTAACCAATAAAAACAAAACAAGAAGAATAAAGCTCAAATATTTGAATTTTACAATCAATTTATAACAATAAATAACCCAAAACAATCTAAAAAGGGAAAACAATAATAATTGGCAACCAGGTTTTTATATTTTAGTTTCTTAAAGTTTACATTATTTTCATTCAATAAACTTGAAATTTTTGCAAGACTTTTCAATTAAAAGAAAGTAAAAATTACACATGCACATAACTACATAGGTGGACTTGTGAAACAAAATTTCATGGTGGGCCAAATTCATGAAAATTTTCTCAAAAAAGAAGGTGAGACCCGCCCCATGGATGGAAGAAGGTGTTTGAAACCTTCGTATTCAAATTGAAAGTTGTGCCATCCTATGGATTCCAAGCACAACAAATGTGCTCTCATTGTCAGGTGGAGACAATCAGGGTAATTATGGTGTGGTGCATAAGGTGTCGATTAAAAGGTTCAATTGCATCCCAAACACCATTGAGTTGGTGTGGAAGACACCCATGCACTACAAAAAATCTTGTATTATGTAACCTTACAATTTGCGATTACATGAAACTATCCGTCATTTGCAACTATGTTTTATAATTTTTACAACTAATAACCATCTTTCTAATTTCTTTACTATTTTTATGACTGTGTTGCGACTACTAAATTGTACATCCTTTCATATTGAATAACTTTTTTGATATTTCATCCATGAATAAGCCTTTTGTGTTCATGTAATCACAAATTTGGTTATAACTTGGTTACTTTTTGTGGTGTGCCTATACATTAAAATGTTTTGGATTACTAGAGTATTTTTAACATGTAGTCAAAATACATGAAGCATATATTAGAATTTATTTAACATAATTAAATATATTTAACCTATATTCAATGCATATTGAACACATATTACTTCATATTATAAACATATTAAAATTTAAAAATTCATCTTGATTTTATATTATGGTTTTTTTACAAATGTACCATATTTTATTTAATTTATAATTGAATTATAATGGTGACATCATATTAATATGAAATAATTTTAATGTCAAACCAATATTCATTATTCAAAAAAATATAAATTTTATCAGCAAATTTATTAAATAATGTCAAATATGGAATATTAATTAA